>Ga0193958_1000449_pt1 | contig 15151 bp, 10 predicted proteins | sample FB_1_MG_FD_140320 | JGI IMG/M metagenome (GOLD analysis project Ga0193958, IMG submission 140320) | Microbial mat bacterial communities from the Broadkill River, Lewes, Delaware, United States - FB_1_MG | ecosystem: Environmental > Aquatic > Freshwater > River > Microbial mats | place: USA...
GCAGCTAGTAGTGAATGATTTAACGCTAGACCCTGCTGAACATCGTATTACGATTTCTGAGAAAGAAGTGCAAATGGGGCCCACAGAATTTCGTTTATTACATTTTTTTATGCGTCATCCCGAGCGCGTTTACAGTCGCACCCAAGTACTTGACCAAGTATGGGGACACAATGTCTATATTGAAGAGCGCACTGTTGATGTGCATATTCGCCGTTTACGTAAAGCACTCTCTATCTATAACTACGAACACCTCATTCAAACAGTACGAGGGGTGGGGTATCGTTTTTCTGTTCGTGAGTAATCACTATGTCACAACCTTGGATACAAGAAATTTGGCGCATTGTGCGTCTTTTTATTCTCGCATTACTTATTGGTTTACTTGTTGAGCAAGTACTTGCTCTTTTGCTACTCGCCTCGACTGGGTACTTAGCATGGCATTTGTATAATTTATACCGCCTTGAATTGTGGTTGCGAGAAAGTAAAAAATTCTACCCACCTGAGGCAGCAGGGATTTGGGGAGAGGTTTTTTATCACTTTTCTCGTTTGCAACAGCGTAATCGTAAACGTAAGCGTAAACTTGCGTCAATGTTAAAACGCTTTCGCCGTTCAACGTCTGCCATGCCTGATGGCGCGGTAGTATTAGGCGCGGAGCAAGAAATTGAATGGATGAATAAAGCCGCTACCCAGCTTTTAGGCTTGCGTTCTCCGCAAGATAAAGGACAACTGATTACGAATTTAATTCGTTCTCCTGATTTTTGCCGTTATCTCGCAGAGGTTGAATTAGGCGACTATCACAAGAAAAAAGGGGGGTATAATCCTGCTGCATCGATTACATTGCATTCACCGATTAATAACAAATTGATTTTAAAAATTACCGTTGTGCCTTATGCAGGGAATCGGCATTTAATGCTAGCAAGGGATGTCACCCATATTTATCAGCTAGAGCAAATCCGCAGTGATTTTATCGCCAATGTATCACATGAATTAAAAACCCCCTTAACGGTTGTACATGGCTTTATTGAAACACTCTTAGATGATATTACTTATGAGCAAGATGAAAAACTTACAGAATGGCAACGCCCCTTAGAGTTAATGTCTCAACAAAGTACACGTATGCGTAGTATTGTGAATGACTTGTTGCTGTTATCACGTTTAGAATCTTCTGAAGAACAAGTGATTTGTGAACCCATCCATATTGCAGAGTTACTACATACTATTTGTGATGAAGCAAAACTGCTAGGCATGGATAAAAATCATACAATTAAACTAGATATTGATGAAAATTTATTATTAGATGCGCGTGAAGAAGAAATCCGTAGTGCCTTCTCTAACCTGATTTTTAATGCCGTGCGTTATACGCCTGAAGAAGGTAATATTTGTGTCTGTTGGTATGCAAATAAAACAGGGATACATTTAGCGGTCAAAGATACAGGAGAAGGGATTGCCCCTGAACATGTGCCCAGATTAACAGAACGTTTTTATCGTGTAGATGTGGCGCGATCACGCGATCAAGGGGGGACGGGTTTAGGCTTGGCGATTGTAAAACATGTGTTAAGTCGTCACCAAGCCCAGTTATACATTGAAAGTGAAGTGGGAAAGGGCAGCCTTTTCCGCTGCGACTTTCCTAAATCAATGATGGCGCGTGATTAGTGCAACATAATACCGCGAATAGTGAAGTACAACATCGCACTTAATAATGCTGAAATAGGAACCGTAATCAGCCATGCTGCAATAATTTTTACTAGCATATCTTGGCGGATATATTGCTCTTTTTCAATTTTCTTCAAGTACTTACGTTCTTTCTTAGTCATCTCCACATTGCCGTCATGGATATCTTGTAAATGTTCTTTACAGTCTGCTAACTCTTTTAGTAACTCAGGGTTAGGGGTATCCGTGGCAGCAATTTGGGTATTCAGCTCTTTAATTTCAGCTTCAGTATCAGCTAGATGGCTTTGTTTAATTTCACTTAAGCCATATTCATATTTACGATAAATATAGATACGTAAGAAACCAACACCAAATACCCCACCAATTGCAATATGGGTTGAACTAACAGGTAGTCCTAACCATGACGCAATAATCACCACAATCGCAGAAGAAATAGCAATTGACCATGCACGTGCTTGATCTAACTCTGTGATTTCGCTACCCACAGTCCGAATTAATTTAGGACCATACATGGCTAAACCAATAGCAATCCCTACCGCACCCACTAACATTACCCACAATGGAATACTGGCTTTGTGACTGATTTCACCATGCATAATTGCATCATTAATAGCTGCTAAAGGTCCAATTGCATTTGCCACATCATTCGCACCATGTGCAAAACTTAATAATGCTGCCGCAAAAATCAACGGTATTGTAAACAGTTTATTAATATCGTCACGCGTATTATGTAATTTCTCTGCTGCACGTGCAATGATTGGTTTAACAATAACATATATAAATGCACTGCTTGCCATACCAATTAATAAAGCGGTACCAATATTAATTTTGACTACCTTCTTTAAGCCTTTAATGGATAAATAAGTGACAAAGGCCAGTGTCATAATTGCAATCAGGATGGGTACCACTTTTTTAGCCGCTGCACGCATATCTGGTTTATGCATAATGGTTCGCTTAATTGCAAACAAGAAGCCCGCCGCAATCAATCCTCCCAGTACAGGAGAGATCACCCAGCTTGCAGCAATGGTACTCATTTTAGACCAGTTAACAATATCCCAACCTGCTGCGGCAACCCCTGCCCCCATTACACCCCCAACAATAGAGTGGGTTGTAGAAACAGGTGCACCAACAATTGTCGCAATATTCAGCCAGAGTGCCCCACCTAATAAAGCCGCCAACATTGCCCAAATGAAGACATCTGTATCATTTAATAAAACAGGATCAATAATCCCTTTTTTAATGGTGCTAACAACGTCCCCCCCTGCAATTAAAGCTCCACTGGCTTCAAAAATAGCAGCAATGATAATTGCACCCATCATCGTTAAGGCTTTAGAGCCTACTGCGGGGCCAACGTTATTCGCCACATCGTTGGCACCAATATTCATCGCCATGTAACCCCCCACCATGGCGGCAATAGCTAAAAAGGTTGCTTGTGGGACTTCACCATTTCGTATAAAGGTGTAGACCATGACAATGACCATAAAGAGTAATGCCGCCCCTAAGCGGTAAAAATCTTCACGTGAATGTTTATTTGCTTTTTTTGTTAACTTATTTATTGTTTCGACTTCCATGAAGCCTCCTAAAATAACCTGTCCAAAGGAAAAAATGTTTTTAAGCTAATTTTCAACTAAATAACGCAATGTACGAAACACCTCCTTGTTAATTATTTTTCTTAGCTGTTTATTTGAAAGAATACCGTCAGTTTTTGGTTATAACCTTGGTATCTTTAGTTTTTAAAATTGTTAAAGATATATAATTTTTTTTATTAAAAGTTGTTTAATTTATACCTCAGGATGGATACCTTTTAACATAGCTATCTAGCGATGTACAGGAATGAAATAAGGGAGGAGGAGGGGGATTTTTAGAGAGTTTGAAGCAGGAAAAAGGTTTTATTTTTTATTTGGTATGAGCCGTATTAAGATACGTGATACTGCACACACTTTATAGTTTGCTAACGCTATAACTTTTATGACTTATTTGTTTTTTTTAGACTTAAACTAAAAAATTTATAGTTTTTATAAAAATGGTTTGCTAGCTCATCAACTAAAAAATTAATTAACACAAAAATAAGCGTTAATTTTATCAAAGGTTCTCTTATATTTTATATAGATATTAATAAATATATAAAAAGAAAAATATACTGTGTTGTAAACTAAAGAGAAATTTAAAGAGGTAGTCTAAGGTATTGCAGCACAGAATCCTCCGTACCGAAACGTAGAAAAATGCTAATGTAATCATTTTCCGTAGGTTGGGTAGACGCAGGAAACCCCCATACGCATCAACTTAAATGTGAATATCTATGTAAATAGAAGCTTGAGGGGTATGGAATGGATGTTTTTGCAACGGCAGCCCAAGCTATGCAATCTGTTTTTCCCTGACGCGTTGCGTCATAAACCTGCCCATGCTCTTTACATTTTCAGCATTAAAAATAGAACAAGAATATTTAGTACAGAGGCAGCTTAAAGAAGAGGACGTAACACGTCCAAGAAAGCATTCCCACGCAGGCGCGTGAGGAACGAGAGGGATTTTTATTGATAGAATAATTTTCCGTAGGTTGGTGCTGACGTAGGAAGCCCAACAAAAAACCACCGTGCCTTAATTTATCTGGTTCCACACGCTCCGCGTTGGAACCCCATCCCTGACGCTCTGCGTCATCTTGCTTAAAGTACCACAATGTAAGCTTAGAGGAGAGGACGCGGAGCATCCTTAGCTGCAAGAATTATTAGTAACTAAGCGTGAGTTAATATCTCTCATAAACCCTTATAGGGAGTCGTAACGGGGACTTCCCCCTGAACAAGTTCGCATTTCTGTTACCTCATAAACCCTTATAGGGAGTCGTAACTATAAAGATTTGGTTTATTATCGCTTACGTTTAGTGTCTCATAAACCCTTATAGGGAGTCGTAACGTTATTTACTTTGAAAGTGGATTGCAAAGCTTCTTTCTCATAAACCCTTATAGGGAGTCGTAACTTAGACCTTCAAGCCTACGTTGACACACATCACGCTCTCATAAACCCTTATAGGGAGTCGTAACGTCGTAACAAGGGCTGTATGGCTGCGAATTATGACGTAAAAAAGCTCATAAACCCTTATAGGGAGTCGTAACTTGGTTTGAACAGATAGCAGCTAAGTATCAATATTTACTCATAAACCCTTATAGGGAGTCGTAACATTTTAGTTTTCTAGCTGTACCTATAGCTCCAATTGGCTCATAAACCCTTATAGGGAGTCGTAACTATGCTTCTCATATCAAACCGTGACTTCCCTCAAGGGCTCATAAACCCTTATAGGGAGTCGTAACATACCTGTGGTTAGATTTAATAATAAACTAATAGAGCTCATAAACCCTTATAGGGAGTCGTAACCTATGAGTTGGTGCTGCGTTGGAATCCGAGTATATTGCTCATAAACCCTTATAGGGAGTCGTAACCAGCCTTGCAAATTCATTCATCAATGAATTTAAATTCTCTCATAAACCCTTATAGGGAGTCGTAACCTCTTAAAAGTTATTACATCGGAACCTGTTGAGATCTCATAAACCCTTATAGGGAGTCGTAACAACCATAAAGAAAGTTGAAGTGCTTGAAAATAATTCACTCATAAACCCTTATAGGGAGTCGTAACAAAATTCATACAAAGAAGTAAGTTCATTTTGGACGCTCATAAACCCTTATAGGGAGTCGTAACAATTCTTCACACTTAAGAGCTTATGCAAAAGAACTGGCTCATAAACCCTTATAGGGAGTCGTAACCTTTTCTCATCCCCATCTGTTAGACCGCCATTTGGCCTCATAAACCCTTATAGGGAGTCGTAACACACATTGACGCAAGCACAAACAATCATACAACCTTTCTCATAAACCCTTATAGGGAGTCGTAACTTTTAAAAGGGTTTGACGAAAGCTATTTGAACGAGGATCTCATAAACCCTTATAGGGAGTCGTAACATTATGGTGGGCAGGATGAAAAGAAATAAGAAAATCTCATAAACCCTTATAGGGAGTCGTAACTAATGCAGACTGATGTTGTGGGTGCTCTAAACGCTGTTCTCATAAACCCTTATAGGGAGTCGTAACCCATATGTCATAAAATAAATTATTCATACCATTGGCCTCATAAACCCTTATAGGGAGTCGTAACATTCGCTCAAATGTATTTTTTAAGTCCTTCTATACTACTCATAAACCCTTATAGGGAGTCGTAACCTCCTGTACTTTGTAATGTTCAGAATATGCCCTGCTGCTCATAAACCCTTATAGGGAGTCGTAACAAGTCAGGGAAATGACATGGCTTTTATTGTAGAAGACCTCATAAACCCTTATAGGGAGTCGTAACCTGTAGGATTGAAGTGCATCATGATGTTGGTTATGGTGCTCATAAACCCTTATAGGGAGTCGTAACGTGCAATCCGATGTAGATAATATATCAGAACACAGTCCTCATAAACCCTTATAGGGAGTCGTAACCTACGATACACTAAAGCCGTTTATTGTTAATGTATAAGCTCATAAACCCTTATAGGGAGTCGTAACAAAGTTGATAATGTATCTTTAGTGAAAGAGTTGATTCTCATAAACCCTTATAGGGAGTCGTAACAAGCAGCCCATCCACTTCGCCTTGTTCAAAGTTTAGCTCATAAACCCTTATAGGGAGTCGTAACACGGGTAAAAAAAGCCCATTTGCACTAGGCTGGAAAGCTCATAAACCCTTATAGGGAGTCGTAACCCTGAAGAAAAACAACTATTTACAGGGTTTTATAATCTCATAAACCCTTATAGGGAGTCGTAACTAAAAGAGGGATTTACAAGAAAGTCTAATAATTTAACTCATAAACCCTTATAGGGAGTCGTAACGTTAAAATCATAAGTCGCGCCCCTTAGATTAAGTATCTCATAAACCCTTATAGGGAGTCGTAACCCCAGTATTCATGGGCATCTACGCCATTTTAAGCCTTTAACCAATGACTCAAAACACAAAAAAACGGTGTTTTTTGACTTCGACCCCCTAGGGTTTTGACCATTCTCCCGATCGAAGTCAGCCCAATTACTATAAATCACGTCACCTCCTTTGTTAAAAAATACGCTTATCATTATATATAAAAATGATAAAAAATAAAGTATTTAAAGTAAAAATTATTTTTAATCAAAAGCTTAAAGTTGAAAAAAAAACAAACAGAAAACCAATGAGTTCTATATTTAACTTAAAAAATACTTATTTTACTCTGCTGACTTCGACCTACTTCGATCAGCTTCGACCCTCAATATAAAAAATCAAAATTACTTAAAACACATCAAAATCACTACAATGTTTCCGTGATTTCTCTTTCGTCACGCGCCCACGATTTGCTGCATTCTTTACAAAATGGGTCACTTTTACATTATGTCTATTCTCAGTCACCAACTCCGTAATTTTATCACCAATCTCTACAACAGCCTCCAACTCAGCACGCAATGCCAACCACTTAGACTCCGACAAATCACCTGAAAAAACGGAAAACTGAGAATGATCTAAATAACGCTTTAATAATTTACGAAAAATATTAGTACGTTTACCTTCCACATCATACATCACCAAAACAAACATGATTAACGCTTCCTCCTAAACGCCTTATAAGTATCCATACCTAAAAGATGCCGCTCAATCGCTAACCCCTCCTTATATACCCATGCCCGAAAACTCCGCCCCAACAAAACCTCCTCCAAACGATCACTAAACCGTTTAGATACCTCTGTTCTCCCCAACTCAGTTAATAAACATACGCCCTCTTTTTGTTCAAACCATTCATTTGTATACTCATTACGCCGTACTAAACGAAAAATTAAGCTATGGCTTAATACGGGCTTAAAAGGTTCCGCTACATCCAAACTTAAAGACGCACGCCCAGAAGATACCGCATGTAAAAAACTTAAACTATCATCTAAATGTGTTTTAAATAACTCGTGTTTTACTACACTGTATACCAGTTGATTTAAAAAAGAGATTAAGCAGTTAATCGGATTATTAGGAGGACGGCGTACACGCTTACCAAAATCTAAACGCGGATCAATTGCCCCCCATGATTGATAATAAAATTGATGTGCCTGCCCCTCAAACCCCATAAGCTGCTCTACTGTTTGGCATTGTGCCACTTCACTATATAATACTTCCAACTGTTCAATAGTTGGCTTGAGTGATTGACACCCCCGATAAAGATAATAAGCTAAATTACCACGCATATTAAAAATAGCACTGGCAACAAACTCGCGTGCTAATACCATACGCTTTTCATTATCTAAAATATGTGCTGCTTGTAATAACTTAATCCGCCCCGCAGGATTGCGATCAATGGGTTCAAATGTGCCTTTAAAATAACCGTAGTAATCAAAAATTGAAACTCGTACACCATGATGACCACATAGGGTTAATAGCTTTGTGGTTAAAGTTCCTTCATGTAAGACGACTAAATGGCGAACTTTTTCAATCGGGATTGATTGCTTTTTTTTCCCTGCTCGTAATTGCAATGTTTTATCGCGTTGTGTCATTTTGACATCACGCGCTATAAATAACGTTTCCATTTTATTTCTCAATCATGACCACAAAATTGACACAATGCACACTTATCACACAATGGAATACGTTTTACATCAGGTACATCATGCTGCTTTGCTAATGTGACAAGCTGTGTTGATGCATCCCATAATTCCTGTAAATTTTTGGGTGTTAATTCAATGGTACGTTCTTTATGTGTTGATAAAATATGTACAACTGCTTGCCATTCTTCTTGCGTTGCAATGGATAACATCACGGCATAGAAAAGTGTTTGCATTGTTGCTGCACGTCGTGCTCCTGATGAACCTTTATTTTCATAAACAATACGATTGTTCCAATCTAAACGATCAGGACTAATCCCGATTAAACCAACAACAGAATGATCACGCTGATAACTACTCTCATGCTTTACAAGACCTACATTGACTCGCTCATACCATTGTGCAAAGTTGATGTTATGTAAGTACATCCATGCACGCCGTGGGCATAGCATAATATGTTGAAAATGTAGGCCGTGTAATTGATAGTGTTCTACACGATTAGAAAATGCCGCTGACTGTGTCCATTTCCACATTTTCTTCATACTCGCTGGGTATAATGCCTGTTTTTAATACTAAGAACTCTGCCCCTTTAATAGCATCATGGTACCGAGCGTTGTACTTGTCATACTGGCGATTATGCAAACAGCTTTGCCATTGGCGGGTTAGGCTAATAACCCCTGTGTCTTCTAAAACCTCGGTATGATTGATATGCGGAAAATAGACTGTTTTGCGCTTAGTTACATGCTGACGTTCATCACGGAAATAGTGCCCTAGAGCGTTGGGAACTTCGACAATAAGCTGTCCTTTTTCATCACAATAAATATGACCTTGCTCAAAAATAGAGGTTTCTCGCTCTATCCAAGAGCGGGATACCTGAATGAGTTCACCGTTTGTTTTAACCGTAATACTTGGCTCAATATCACGTAAGATATGCGCTTGTTGCACAAAAAGCTCACACCATTTTTTGCAGGCATCCGCTACACGTCTAAACTTTCTTTCTTGTTGAAAATGATATAGTTTACCTAGGCACCCTGTAATTGTTTTAAAACTTTCAGGGGCAGCAGCAATTAATTTATCTTTGTTATCTTTTGATAATAATTTGCTGTGTACTAAAGCATACCAATATAAACCTGTGGTATAAATGGCACGATCACCTAATGCCCCAAATACATTTTCCTCTAGGTTTTCTTTTAAATTAGGTGGATCAAATTCTTCTGCTAAGCCTTGGCTTAGTTGCTGGGTAAGTTCTGTAATATCACAACATTGCCCTTCTTTACTTTCTACCCATTTTAATAGCTGTTGAAACCAAAAAAGGCGTTGGCTGTCTTCTTGGTTCCAACTGACCACAACATGCCCTTGATGATCGCCCCGTGCAGCTCGCCCATAACGTTGTAAAAAGTTCATGGGTTCAAAGCCTGATTCCATAAACAATAAATTAGCTTTAAACGTGACCCCCATTTCAACGCTAGAGGTGGCAATCAGTACATTAAATTTTGTTGGATCTTGTCCACGTCCTACTGTAAACGCACCTTTTTCATTCTTTTCTTTTCGGCTATCATCCAAACTATTGATTAGTAGGCAGCGTTCTAAATCAATGTCATACTCTGTAAAGAGCGTCTCTAACTCTTCTACAATATGGCGTTGTAAATCTCCAAGGCGGTTATAAATAATAACTACTTGCCGATTATTATTAATTTCAGATACAACTTCATCCATGTGAACACGTAAGGTCTCTACCATACTTGGTGATTCATTGAGCTCTAAGCAAACATCACCATGAATCACGCGCCCTTGATCACCAATATTATCTTTTAGAACCACAAAATCTTTTTCAATGCCTAAATTTTTTAATACATTGGTGAGATCTAAAGGTGTGGCAGATAAAAAGCTCAGTTGTGCATGATTGTTATGAGTTTGCATACTAATAAGTTTGGCAAATGTGCCTGCCAAGCCAAAGCCGCGTTCATCAATGGTATGAAATTCATCAAATACAATGTGATCAAAATTGTAGATAAAATCTAAGATACTTTTATCATTTAAGTCTCGTAAATGATTGCCTCGTAATATCAATTGGCTCACTGTTTCAGGGACAGAAATAATGATCTCGCTTTGCTCACGTGTGCCATCTAGTAAGTCAATTTCTTGTAAGCGTTCAATGTGTGCATTACGCTTTTCTTTTTTTAGGCGTTGTGTTTCATCTGATGTCCAAACACGTAAGCAGTCTTTGATCGCTTGTTCATCTTTTTTCTCTTTTTTTAAATCTTCTATTAGTCCTCTTTCTAGGTTTTGTGCAAGTCGTCTTGTGGGGACGATAAATAAAATCCGCTTTTTCTCTGTTTCAGCTTGTAGAATACGTTGGAATGCATAGGATTTTCCTGCTCCTGTGGGGGCGTGAGCAATTCGTATTTTTGCTGGATTCGTGAGGAGTGCTTTTTGTAAGGGAGATAAACCAGATAAAACAGGGTTATCATCAGCACATTCTTCTACACAATGTTTTTTAATCGTTAGTTTCATTATTCACCTGTATACGTTGTTTGAGTTCGTCGATACTCAAGGTGGTATCTTTTATACGATGTATCATGGCATGGCAGTTAGGACACACTGGAACTAAGTCCTTTATCGGATCGACTTCATAGCTTTCTTGAATGGTATGTAGGGGGGTAATATGGTGAACATGAATAAACCCTTTTCCTAGGTCACCATATTGTTTATGAAAATCCATACCGCACGCTTGACATACTGCGCCATAGTGATCAATACATGCTTGACGGGCAGTACCATCACGCTCATAGCGGTTCACAGAGATTTTTTTGACTGTACCTTCTTTATAAGGTTGCTCTGAGTAAGAAATATCATCAGGTTCATCAATATAGTTAGTTACAGCAGCAGGTTTACCCTCATAGCAAGGTTGGGCTAAATTTAAGCCGAGTTGATCATTGATATAATCAACTAATTTTGGATCGTGTTTATGTCTTGAGTTACTATGTAAACCTTTTGTGTATTTAGCATGTGTATTGTCAATTGTTTGAAAATATAAAGGTTTAATTACTTCATACCAGTAACTTAAATCAGGGCAAAGGTAATATCCATTTCTTGCATGAATACTTGGGTAATAGGGGTAAAAACTTCCTTTATCCCAGTCCCAATAATCATTATCCTCTAGCTGGATAATTTCATTCATGGCACTATCAATACTTAACCAAAGCCTCCCTCTTCGCTCTTCCCCATACATATTAAAATTAATTAAAATATTGTGCCCTACATGAAAATGGGCGTGATAGGGGTTATTACTACAGCTTACAGACCAGTAACGATGACCATTTTCAAATTGGTTAATATAAGCAATAGATTCTGCAAAAATAGTTAGTACAACTTCTCTTCTTTTTTTATCAGGAAAAGTTGTTTCAAAAGCTTCCTTAATTCTTTCATAACTTACTTCCTGTTTTCTCTTACTTAAAAATTTTCTTGGTTTTACTATCATTGTTCCATCTGCTCCTATAGATACAACATCTTGGTAATTAGGCTCTGGTAACTTTATAGAAAGCTCTTGATTGATAAAGCGGGTTATTTCTGGGTGGTGATTTGCTTGAATGCTAATAGGTAAACCTTGATATTTTTTATAAGCTTTATCAAGCGAGATAAAATGCAAAGGTTTGATCGTGTTTTCCCAATAATCTAGATCGTGGCTTAAGTAAAAACCATTATGGGAATCTATATTTTCATAGTATTCATGCTCATGATTATGATCCCATTGCCATGTCTGACTATCTTGTAAATGTTGTGAGGCTGTATTATCAACACTTAACCAAAGAACAGGATAAGGGGTTTTTCGCATATATTCCGCACTAATAACATTATTATTACCAATGGTCAGCACAATACGAAATGTAAGAAGTCCATAAGTGACTTTCCAGTAACGTTCTCCTCCTTCAAGACTATCAATATAGTTAATGGCATCAGCAAAAATTTTCAGTACCGTATATTGTTGAATAGGATTAGGAAAAGCACGTTTAAAATTTTCCTGTAATAACTCATCTGTAATATGCTTTGGAATCGTTGAGCTAATTGATTTTATTTTTTTGGATGCTGCAAGTTGCGGATCACTGTGACTAGGTTTAGGTAATGTGATATTCAGCGCATAATTAAAATATTGAATAATAGCCCTATGATGAGGAATAGCGATATTTTGAGAAGCAGGGCTATATTGTTTTATTATTTTTTCAATGGCTAAAAAATGTAATGTTTTAATTGTTTTTTGCCAATAGGTGAGCTTGGTACTGAGATAATAATGATTTTTTAAATCCCAGTAAGTTGTTTCTAATAATGTTTGATTCTTATAATTATCAATATTGATCCAAAATGTGGAATCATTTGTTTTTTTATCGTACTCAACTTTTAATACTGCTGTATTGCCTACATAAAGAGTAAGATTTTTTCCATAAGATAATCTAACAAGCTGTATCTCAAATTTTTTAATATAATTAATTGATTCAGCAAAAATTTTTAGAATACAGTGCCGATGATTGACATCTGGATATAGATGCTCAAATAGATGTTTTACATCTTGAAAAGTGATAGGGTATTTATTCACTTTATTTCCTCTAGTTAATGAATACAGTAAGGCATTAAATTAATACCTTACTGTTTTTAATTTTACTGCCAGTCACTGACGCGCTTGCTCGCCTCATCCAAAGAATAAGCGGGAGTAAGCTGTAAGCTATGTAAGCAATAACGTTCTACAGGTAACTCTTGATCAAACAATGCAGCGGTTGACGCATTTAGCTGTATCGCTTTTTCTTCACCAGTATCCTTCTCTAGTTTGACCATGCCGTTACGATGAAGACCAATACGGATTACTAGTTGCTCTTCACCTGTTTCAGCAAAGGGATCAAACCCAAACAAAGCACCATGAAAAACTTGATCATGAGGGACTTCTTGTATTTGATGAAAGCCGCCTAAATTCCCTTTTTTTACTGCATCTTGAATGGGTTTTTTATACCCGCCTTCCTCTTCCAAATTCATACGACGAAATAAAGGCGGCAGTAAACGCGGTTTATCTGTGGTAAAAACAGAAGCTTTAAATGGCATCGCCTGTAAATGACCTTTATAGTCTTTCTCAGGTAAAACAACACTGGCGCGTAGCATCCCTAAAGTAGATGCTAGCCCAAATGCAATCGCTCGATCACTGATCAGCTCTGGTAAGGTTGCTGTCCCGCTTTGTATCATTAAACTGTGATAACAAAACGGCGTTAAGGTGGTCGCTTTGACCCGAATCGCTTGCATTATTTTGACCCAAACCAGTTATCAAAGTAGTTATCAATAATCGGTTTTGCTTCCTTATAATCTTTCTCTAAACTATTATCATCAAAGCGTTGCAGCAAATTCTCCATATACCCGTGAGCCTCTTCCCCTGTCATCACTGTAGGGTAAGCATCATTTAATAAATCATGTAAGTGTTCACTGACAGCCGTGACATCTGTGCCTTTTTCCTCATCATTTGGATCTAAGGTTTTAATCAACTCATAAGGTGAACTGAGTGCATTTTCATAAGCACCGCCATAAATCCCAACAATATGGGTTTTAATATTCACCCCTGTCACAGAAGTTTGCCCACCATATGTACCTGCTGCACCGATACTGAGTAATAAATGATCTAAGCCAATTTGTGGCAGTAGCTTGCCACGGGTTGATAGTACTTGTACCATCAAACTCCCAGGGCGGATAAAATGACGGGTAAACAAGCTATTACTGTTTTTCTTGGTATCCGCATCAAATAAACTACCATCTTCCATTGCAGCATTGTGAAAACTACTGTCTACACATAATTCTTTACGTAATACACTCAGTGCATCAGAATAATTTACGGCGGCTTTAACAGATAAAACGCGCCCATCTTGTACCACTGAATCCCCAAAAACGAGCGTATTTAAATCATAAGCTTCAGAAGGCATTGCTTTAGGTTGTAAAGTTGTTTTATTTTGTGGATGTTTTCCCCCAACACCCAGAGCACGTAAAATCTGTAAACTACGCCCTTTTTCAGGATACTTAAATTTATTCGGTACACCGCGTATATAAGTGGTATTTTTTACTTCAATGTCAGTAATTTCTTCTTCTGCATTACGGAAAATAACGGGAGCAATGGCTTCACGAATTAGTACCAGTGATAAATTGCCCACATTTTTTAAGGCAGGTTGTACATATTCTTTTTTAGCATCTACTTTAACAGTGCAAGAAAGATTATTAATATCAGCTAGGTAGGGGGTAAAACGTTCCATAGTAAATCCTTGTATATAAAATTAAATTAGGCAGTTTGTTCTGTAGTTAAGTTTTCTTATTCTTGTTCTTTCTCTTCACGACGTGCAATGGCATTTTCTTGATGCTTACGTAAAAATGCCATACGGTAAATACTGCGTAAAATACGGGCACGGCGTTGACTGGGTAAATTCTCTTTTAATACTTCTAACCAAACACGTTCCACAAAGTATTCTGCAAAAGCAAAACATTCATTAAATAAGGTATGCTCATCACGTTGCCCTTTTGCGGCGGCTAAACCTCGGCGGGTTAAGTTTTCCTCTAATGTACCTGCAATGGCGTGAACTAAGCTTTGTTTATCTGTTTGGTTGACGTGATAGCAGGCTGAAACAGTTTCTAAACATAAATTAAATACAGTGATTTGCTGACTACTGGAATCAGAAGGGCGACTATATTTCTGAATTCGCGTCGCTTTTTCACCTAGGTTTACTAAGATGGCATCCTGTTTATCATCCATTGTGTTGATTCCTTTTGGAGTTAAAAGTTGATCACGTTTTTCGATAAATTCTTGTTCAAGTTGAGTACGGACTTGATTGATATAGTGTACTGAGCTGCTGGTTTCTGTGAGAAATTCACACCATGCAAAACAAATGGCTTTAAA
>Ga0193958_1000450_pt1 | contig 15115 bp, 14 predicted proteins | sample FB_1_MG_FD_140320 | JGI IMG/M metagenome (GOLD analysis project Ga0193958, IMG submission 140320) | Microbial mat bacterial communities from the Broadkill River, Lewes, Delaware, United States - FB_1_MG | ecosystem: Environmental > Aquatic > Freshwater > River > Microbial mats | place: USA...
AAATTGGTTTATGTTTAGTTTTAGGTTCAACTCTTAGTTTTGCTACTACAACAGATGAAGTAAAGTCATTTGTAGATAAAGGTGCTAAGCTTTGTGCTGAAAAGGGAGTGGAAGTTTGTTTAGATGAATTTAATAATTCAAATGGTGAATTTATCAAAGGTGAACTTTATATGTTTGCGTATAATTTTTCAGGAGTAAATAAAGCTCTTGGTTCAAATCCTAAAATGGTAGGTAAAAATCTTTATAACCTAAAAGATGCAAGTGGTTCTATGCTTATTCAGGAATTGATTAATATTGCAAAAGTAAAAGGTGAAGGTTGGTTTGATTATAAATGGTCTCATCCTATAACTAAAAAAAATAGTGATAAAACTTCTTATGTTAAAAAAATAAATGATGATTTATTTATTGGTTCAGGATTTTACAAATAAAAAAAAGAGGAAAAATTCCTCTTTTTTTGGGTTTAATAATATATCTTAACTATACTCTTCTGTTAATTTATTGTAAAAGTTAACATATTGAGTGTCACCTTCATCCCTTGCTTTCATCGCAGGTCTTGGATGTTCATTTAAATGTCCAGTTAATATATAAGGAATACTTGGCCCCCAATCTAACTCTTTTTCTAAAGGAACAATATATTGTTCAATAAATTTAAGTACAGGAATCAATTTATATTTTGGATTTTTTAAGAAACCTAATAATAATTCCATAGCACAATTCCCCGCACCTCTTCCTAATCCTGAAACAGTAACATCAAGATAACTTGTTCCATAAATCATAGCTTCAAGTGTATTTGCATAAGCTAGTGTTAGATTATTGTGTGCATGAATACCCACTTTTTTACCAGCAGCTTTTGCAACACCTAAATATTTACCTGTTAGTTTATTGATTTGTTCAGGGTAAAATGAACCAAAACTATCAGCTATATAAATAACATCTACATTTGTTTTGCTAAGTGTTTCTAAAACTTGGTCTAACTCATCATCAAATGATTTTGAAATTGCCATAATATTACAAGTTGTTTCATAACCTTTTGCATGAAAATCTTCAATTAACTCAATTGCTTCTGGTAATTGATGAATATATGTTGCAACTCTAATCATATCTACAACGCTTTCACTTTTTGGAGGAATTTCATCTTTTAAAGTTCTTCCAACATCAGCCATAGTAGCGATTTTTAAATTAGTATTATTTTCACCAACTATTCTTCTAATATCTGCTTCTTTACAGAAATTCCAAGCTCCATATTCTTCTTCACTCATAACTGTTGGAGAAACATTTTTACCAATTTCCATATAATCAACACCAGCAGCAACGCAAGTTTCATAAAGTGCTTTTACAAATTCATCTGAAAAATGGTAGTTATTTACTAATCCACCATCTCTAATAGTACAATCAAAAACTTTGATATCTTCTCTTACTGTTAATATTGACCCTGTTTTTTCAATCATAGTTATTCTTACCCTTTTTAAAAATTATAATATAGTATCAAAATAAGCATCAAATCCACTTTAATAAAATATTAGATTATCTTTATTAATTTAATATGATTTTAAAGATAATACTTCATCTATTTTATTATATGAATAAAATTCAAAGTTCTTGTTTTTTGCTTTTATAGTGTATACAGCCATTCTATCTGCTAGTTCATTTCCTTCAATACCAGCATGACCTTTTACATGAGTTATCTCTATTTTATCTTTTATCTTTTCATATAAATTGTGTGCTGATTTAATAAGTTCAAGATTTTTAATCTCTCCACCTTTTTTACTCCAACCGTTAGCTTTCCATCCGTAAGCCCAAGTTGTAATACAATCAATACTATATTTTGAATCGGAAAAGATTGATATAATATTTTCACTATGAGTTTGCTGTGCAATAGTTAAAGCTTGAAAAAGTGCATTTAACTCTGCTATATTATTTGTTCCTTCTTTCTCATAGGCTCCATAAAGTAAAACAGGTTTTTTACTATTTGAATAAATAGCCAATCCACTTCCTGCTTCACCAGGATTTCCTGAACATGCCCCATCACAATAAATTTTGATAAATTCATCTTCTGCTGATTCTTCTTTTGTTGCTTTTCCCTCTTCGTTAGAACGTTCATGTACTGTCTTAGCTTTAATATTATTAAAATCTAAAACCGTGTGATAATTTTTTATAATTTGTTCTTGTGCTTCTTCATTTAAAGGCCCCTTCAAAAGCATCAGTAAATTTGCATCATTTCTTGATACTTCAACAGTAAGTGCTAATTGTTTCCAATTTTTAATTGCTGGATATGGTAGTCCTAATATATAAAATTGTTCTTTATTTAATGTCTCATTATATGAAATTAAATCTATAAAATTTTGGTCTATTTTCATTCTTCTTCTTTATGTCTTCTGCCATTGAAAGTTAAGACTGAATCCAGTCTTATTTGCTCTTTTGTAGTTAGTATCATATACTCTTTACCATCAATTACACTCATAGTTTCTATTAAACCTTTGATTGTTTTTTTTTCGTTATTATCTAAATAAACAACTGTTGAAGGAATTTTTCTATTCATTGCAACATTTAATTGGTCGAAAAATTCACATGAAATAGGATTGTACATTTTCAACCTTATATAACTTTTTTAATAATTTCAAGTAAACTATTTTGAGTATCTTGAGCAAGATCTATAAAGTCTGGATTTATATCATCTACTAATTGAACTAAAGAGTTCATAGCAATATGTGTTTCATTATTATCTGTATAAACAGATATTTTACAAGGCATAATAGAACTTAATGACATATCTTGAGTTAAAAATTCATTTGCAACTATTGGATTACAAACATCTAGTATTTGACACTCATTTTTTAAATCAATTCCTTTAGAACTAAGTGTCTCTTTTACATTATGAATATGAAGTACTCCAAATTTATATTCTGAAGCTATATTTTTTATAGCATCAACAATTTCTTGAACACTTTTTTCTGTTTTTTCAATATATACCATTTTATTCCTCTTCTAAATTAATTAATAATTATTATACAATAATTGAACTTTTTATAATTTTATTGTCAAAAAAAGTAATAAAAAATAGACAAAACTGTAAAAAATCAATAAATTTATAGTATGATAATCAGTATTAAAATACTATATACAAAATAAAGAGAAAATGGATAAAGAATTTTTAAAAAAACTCACTATTTTATATGTTGAAGATGATGAATTAATCGCAAAAGAATTATCAAGTACTATTGAAAAATTATTTAAAAAAATAATAGTTGCAAAAGATGGTCAAGATGGTTTAGATAAATATAATCAAAATAAAGATGAAATAAATTTAATTATTAGTGATATTAGTATGCCAGTTATGAATGGTATTGAGTTATTAAAAAATGTGAGAAAAGAAGATTTAAAAATTCCTTTTATTTTTACTACAGCTTTTACTGATAAAGAATATCTAGTTGATAGTTTAAAACAAGGTGTTCACGATTATTTTATAAAACCTATAAATTTAAATGAACTGCTAATCAAAATTGAAAAAGTAGCTAAAAAAGTAGAACATGAAAGTGTTATAAATAATTATCAATTAATGATAAAAGAGTATTTTGACACAATAAATAAAGTTGCAGTTGTTTTTGTTTTTGATTTAGAGGGGAAACTTATTTTTGTAAATGACTTTTTAAAAGAGTTAGGTAAATATAATGATGAAGATATTTTAGGAAAAGATTATAGATTACTTTATCATAGTGATGTTTCAAATGATATTGTAACTAAGCAATTTAAAGAACTAATGTTAGGAAGTAAATGGAATGGAAATTTAAAATTTACCACTAAAGATGATAGTGTTTTTTATACTAATACGACAATCTTGCCATTAAAAGAAGATGGAAATATTAATAAGTTTATATGTGTAAATTTTTTAACTACAAAAGAAGAAAACTCAAGAAGAGAGTTTAAGAAAAAAGTTTTATATAACTTTCAAGAGACAAAAAAGATTTTTAAAAAAGCTCAAGAGAAAATAGATGAAATTGAGCAAGAACTTCAAAAATATGTAGGTTATGAAAAGAAAGAAGAAGATTTATTATCATTAAGAAGTGAAAATAATAAAAATTTGCTAAAACTACAAGAATTAGAAGAAAAAATCAAAAAAATCAAAAAGAGACAAGATTTATTTACTTTTGAAATAAATTCAAAAATAAAACAAATTTCAGAAGAAACTCTTAAAATGAAAGATTTTACTGATAAATCTGGTAAAAAAATCTCTAAATTAAAACATGAAATAAAAATAAGAGAGCATTTTATAGAAAAAGTAAATAAAGAAATAAAAGAAAAAAATCAAAAAATAATAGATTTAGAAGATGTTTTATTACATAGAGATAGTCAGTTAGATGAAGAAAAACCACTTAATTATTGTGTGTTAAATGATATATTAGTAAAAGATAATTAGGATACGATATGTTTGATAATAATAATGATTTTTTTAAAACTTTAAGTATTTTATATATTGAAAGTAATAATGAAGACTCAACTGCCTTATATGCTATTTTAGAAAAAAATTTTAAAAAAGTAATTTTAATAGAAAGTGGTCAAGAAGCAATAGAGTATTTTACTAAGGAAGTTTCTAACATTGATATTATAATTTGTGATATGTATCTTAATGATATCTTAGGCGTGGATGTATTAGAAAAGATTAGAGATATAAGTACTGATAGCCCTTTTATTTTAACAACTAAAAATTTGGATACAGATGAATTATTAAAAGCTATCAAATTCAATACAACAGATTTTTTGACAAAACCTATTGAAACAAGTGATTTACTTAATGCAGTAGATAAAATTTGTCAAAACAATTATTTTGATATTTTAGAAAAAAATGCACAAAAAGATTTAGAAGATATTATAAGTGTTATTGACGAAGTGGCATTAGTATCAAAAACTAATCTTGAAGGAAAAATCACTTATGTAAATAAGGCATTTTGTGAAGCTTCTGGTTATGAACAGAGTGAATTACTAGGTAATACTCATGATTTAATAAGAGATATTAATAGAGTTGTTTGTGATGAATTATCAAGTACAATCAGGTCAGGTAATATTTGGGAAGGAAAATTAAAAAATATTTCAAAATCAAAAGAAGAATTTTACGTATATATTACAGTTATTCCTTTATTTGATAATAATGAAAACATAAAAGAGTTTATTTGGATTAGATTTTTAGCAACAGAATATGAATTAGAACAGAAAAATTTTAAGAAAAAGGTTGCTCAAAATATAAATGAAAATAGAAGAATAAATACTCAAGCTAGGGATAAAATAAATCAATTACTAAATAAACTCCAAACTTATAAAAGTTTAGATTATTTAATTGATCAAGAACTTCATAGAAAAAATAAGTTTGAAAGTCAAATATCTTATTTTGAGTCACAATCAAAAACAGGTGAAGATAAGTTAAAAGATATTAGTTCTAAAGCAAAAGAAAAAATAAATCATGTTATCTCTTCTCAGAAGCAATCAAAAAAAGATAAAGATGAAATATCAATAGATTTAGAAAAGTATATTACTGAATATCAATTGAAAAACAAAACAGTAAAAGAACTTATGGCAGAGCTTGATAGTCAAAAGAAAATGATAGAAAAATTAAATCTAAAAATTGATAGTAAAGAGTTAAAATTAGGATTAAAAGATTAATTGTAAGCTTTATTAAATATTTATGATATAATGAATTAATTTCAGCGTACAATCGGTCTTACGCTTTAGCTCGTTTTGTAATTCTTATACACAACTCAAATCAAATTAACTTATTCAACCTCGACCGTAACTATCGTTTTAAAACTTTAGAAGGTTTATAAAAAACAAAAGGTATTTATGTCATTTTCAAACTTAGGTTTATGTGCACCAATTTTACGTGCAATAAAAGAGCAGGGGTATACTACTCCTACACCAATTCAAAGTCAATCAATTCCTGTAATCTTATCTAAAAAAGATATTTTAGCAGGTGCACAAACAGGTACTGGGAAAACTGCTGGTTTTACATTACCATTATTACAAAGACTTACAGAAAAGTCTTTTAAAAATGAAAAAGCTCATGTAAGAGCTTTAATATTAACTCCAACTAGAGAGTTAGCAGCGCAAGTTGCACAAAGTGTTGAAACATATGGAAAATACTTACCATATAAATCAGCAGTTATTTTTGGTGGAGTTGGTATCAATCCTCAAAAAGCAATTATTAGAAAAGGTGTTGATATTTTAATAGCAACTCCAGGAAGACTTTTAGATTTAGTTTCACAAGATGCATTAGATTTAACAAGAGTTGAGTTTTTTGTATTAGATGAAGCAGATAGAATGCTTGATATGGGATTTATTCACGATATTAAAAAAGTATTAGCAATCTTACCAAAACATAGACAAAATTTACTTTTCTCTGCAACATTTTCAGATGAAATAAAAAGATTAGCAGATGGATTACTTGATAAGCCAGTATTAATTGAAGTTGCAAAAAGAAATAGTACCTCACATCAAGTTGAACAAATAGTTTATCCAGTTGATAGAGAGAGAAAAAAAGAGCTATTAGTTCATTTAATAAAAACAAATAACTATAAACAAGTATTAGTATTTACAAGAACAAAACATGGAGCTAATAAACTAAGTGAAAGTCTTTCAAAAGTTGGATTAACATCTGCAGCAATTCATGGTAATAAATCACAAGGGGCCAGAACTAAAGCTTTAGATGATTTTAAAAAAGGAAGTGTGAGAGTTTTAGTTGCAACTGACATTGCGGCAAGGGGAATTGATATAGACCAATTACCTCATGTAATAAACTTTGAATTACCAAATATTGCAGAAGATTATGTACATAGAATAGGACGAACTGGACGTGCTGGAAATAGTGGTGAAGCTATATCTTTAGTTTGTATTGATGAGCATGAATACTTATATGGTATCGAAAAACTTACTAAACAAAAAATTAAAAAAGTTGAATTAAAAGAGTTTAAAGTAGATCCAACTATTAAAGCTGAACCAATTGGAAATAGAGGAAACAGAGGCAATAGCCAAAGAGGAAATCAATCAAGAGGCCAAGGTCAACAAAGAAATGAAAAGAGAACTGAAAATTCTGCTAGAAAACCCTCAAGAAGAAATGATGAATCGTCTTCTACTTCAAATAGAAATAGAAGAACTAATTCAAGATTTAAAAACAACTAAGATATTAAAAATATCTTAGTACCCAATGATGCTTATATAAAAATCTTTTCGTTTTTTTAAGCATCATAGATATATTTTCTAGAATCTCTTGCTCTAAAGTTAACTGTCTATACATTGAAGTTTGCATAATCTCTCCTTTATTACAACTTGAATAATTATTATAACAAGTTTTATTTAATTTTCTATATACTAAAAAAAATTAATTTAAAAGTATAAAAATGAATCATGAAATCAAAAATAAATATGTTAAAGTAAAAATAAATTCATTTGGAGCACAACTTAATAGTCTAAAAAAAATAGATGATGAGGTAGAATATATTTGGCAAGCAGATGAAAAATATTGGAATCGTCATGCTCCGATACTATTTCCCATTGTTGGAAGATTAAAAGATGATGAGTATATATATAAAGATAAAACTTATAAAATGACACAACATGGTTTTGCAAGGGATTGTGAATTTGATGTGCTACGTAAAGATGATGACTTTTTATCATTTAGTTTAAAAAGTAATAGTGATAGTTTAGAAAAATATCCATTTGAATTTGAGTTGATAATATCTTATGAGTTAATATATAGTAAGCTTGTAATTTCATATGAAGTAAAAAATTTATCAGAAGATGAAATGCTATTTTCAATAGGAGCTCATCCCGCATTTAACTGGCCTTTTGAAGATGAAACAAAAGAATCATATTATTTTGAATTTGATGATATCAAACAGACAAATAGATTTTTTTTAAATGAAAAAGGCTTAGTTTTTGATAGTGAAAAATTAACTATAAAAGATAATAAAATTCAATTAAACGACGAGCTTTTTAAAAAAGATGCTTTAGTTTTCAATGATTTAACTATTAGTGAAGTAAGTTTAAAAAATAGTGAAAATAATAGATTTTTAAAAATGAATTTTAAAGGTTTTCCTTATCTTGGATTATGGTCAAAACCAACTGGTGCACCTTTTGTATGTATTGAACCTTGGCAAGGTATTGCTGATTTTGATGATAGTTCTAAAATTTTTGAAGATAAAAAGGGAAATATTTCTTTAAAAAGTGATGAGGTATTTAGTTGTTTTTACAGTATTGAGGTTTGATATAGAAGAGAAAATCTACTCTTCTGTATCATCTTCAAAATCATCATTTACATCTTCTGATTCTTCATCATTATCTTTTTTGACTCTTACAGTTTTTTTAGCACTTTTAGCAACAAGTTCTAAGTAAAAAGTATTACAATCTTGAGCTGCAGCTTCATCTATAGATTTTGTAACATCTACGAAACTAATTTCATATGGTTCTTCATCATCTTTTGCGAACTTACAATCAAAGTTCCAAAAATCTGCATCTTTAGGTAAAGGTTTTCTTCTTTCCCTTTTGATATATTTTCTAATTTCATTTTTGATAGCTTCTACTAATCTATCTTTATTTTTATTTTCAACTTTAAGCTGGAATGTTTTTTTCATTTAAATCCTTTAATGGAATTATATCTTATTTTGTAAAACAATTGTTTAAAATTTACGCATTTTATATATACTTTTATTAATACATTGATTCCGAAATCCGATATAATTTATACATATCAAATGAAAGAAAATAATGGATCAAATTTTAGTAACTATATTTTTAACTATATCAATTTCAACTATCTTAAATATCATTTTAAAGAGATTTGGAGTATCTCATATTATAGGATATATCGCAACAGGAACAATAATTAGCTATATCTTTAACTTCAATGGGATAGATATACACTCACTTGAATTAATAGCAGAGTTTGGGATAGTATTTCTAATGTTTACAATAGGTTTGGAGATGAACTTTGAAAAACTAAAAAAGATGAAAGAAATACTTTTATTAAATGGTTTTTTACAAGTTAGTATTAGTGCTATTTTAATCTATATAGTTTCTTTTTTTATCTTTAATTTAAGTATTGAAGTATCTTTGATTGTTTCATTAGCTTTTTCTTTATCTTCAACTGCGATTGTTTTAACGTATTTAAAACAATCCAAAGATATTTATACTCCTTATGGTGAAAAATCAACTGCAATCTTGATTTTCCAAGATTTGGCTGTTATTCCTATTTTACTTTTAATTACATTTTTAACAAATGATACTTTATCTATAGGAGAAGTTATATTACAAACAGTACTTTCTGCCTTTGTTATCATAATTTTTATGTTTACAATAGGTAAGAAATTGATAAGCTGGCTTTTAAAATTTGCTTCAAATACAAGAATTGAAGAGCTTTTTTTAGGCTCAGTTTTATCAATAGTAATGGGAACATCACTTTTAGCTCATGAAATGGGATTTACTTATTCTCTTGGTGCTTTTATTGCAGGTATGATTATTTCTGATACAAACTATAGTGTAAAGGTCGAGTCAGATATTGGAACATATAAAGATTTACTTTTAGGAACTTTTTTCTTTAGTGTTGGAACAAAAATTGATATATTTTATTTCTTTTATAATATCCATATAATCTTTGCTATATTTATTGCTATTATGCTTATAAAAGCTTTTGTAATCTATTTTTTAATTAGACGAAAAGCAGATAAAAGTACATCAATAAAATCTGCTCTTGCACTTTGTCAAGTTGGAGAGTTTTCTTTTGCCATATTTGCATTGGCTGCAAATGATAATCTGATCTCTTCAGAACAAGCTAGTTTTTTGATTCTGATTTCAGTATTATCAATGATACTTACACCTTTTATAATAAATAATATATATAAATTAGCTTCATATTTTGTTGTTGAATTTTATGAGTCAGATAAAATTACACCAATTAAAGCAAAAAACCATATTGTTCTTTGTGGATTCTCAACTTTAGGAAGAATTATAGCTAGGGATTTAAATGATAGAGAGATTCCATTTGTAATAATTACTGATGATTTAAGACACGTTTTACTTGCTAGAAAGCTAGGATATATGGCTTATTTTGGTCACTTAGATAAATTACCAGTGCTTGAGTCTTTAAAAGTTGATGAAGCCTCTAGTGTTATTATAACTGTTAGTGATGTTCATAGAAAAAGATTGATTTGTGAAGCTGTTTTAAATTTTGCTCCAGAATCTAATATTATATTGAAAATTGAATCTACTGATGAGAAAGCACAATTAAAAGATCTAAGTATTAAAAAATTTGTGCATACACACTATGAAGTAGGAAGATTACTTGTTGGCGAAGCTTTAAATATATTAGAAGTGCCTAATTGAAAGTGTTTGTAGGTATTTTGATATACAATATTTTTGTACATGTTATTTGTTGATCTTTAGGGTCTTTTCTATATAATGTGTGTTTAATCAATATTAAATGTAATACTAAATTGTGCACCTATATATTTTTGAGAATTATATTCATACTGAATATTTTTCACATCAATTTTTCCTTGCATATGTTTTTTTATAATCTCTAAACTCATATAAAGTCCTATTCCTGTACCACTACTTTGGTGTTTAGTTGTGAAATATGGTTCAAAAAGTCTATCAATTATTTCTTCATTTATTCCACCTGCATTGTCTTTTATAATAATTTTAATATTTTTATTTTCTTTATAAATATCAATAAAAATTAGTTTAGGGCTTAAGTTTTTATATTTTATTAGTTCATCTTTAGCATTTTTTAGAATATTTAAAATGACTTGAATAAGTTCACTCTCATATGTATGAAGAGTGATTTCTTGAATGTTTTTTATAATTTTTATCTCATTTTGAGAATAATCATTCTTAATAAAATTTTCTAATTTATTAATAGTTTCTTGAATATTAAAACGATTTCTTTCTTTGTGTGGCATGAAAAAATATCTAAAATCATCAATGGTATCAGACAAATAATTTGCTGATTTCATTATGGTTTCAAGACTTTCATTATAATCTTGATCTTCTATAATATTTAATTCTTTTTTCAATTTTAACACAGATGCAGATGTTGTAATAACTGATAATGGCTGTCTCCATTGATGGGCAATATTTCCAATCATTTCACCCATTGCTGCCATTTTTGATTTCTGAGCTAGAATATTTTGATGTTTAGTATTTAGTTTTATATGGTTTTTTATCTCATTTCTATATCTATCAAATAATTTCTGAAGTTTTTTTGAGAATGAAATAGACATAAAAATAAATAAAAGAGTTAATACAATTGCTAAGATTATAGTATTATGTATGTACTCTTCAAACTTTTTATTAAGTTCATTCTCTTTTTCTTTTATTGATGTTTCTATATCATTTTCATAAAAACCTGCACCTAAAATCCATGACCAATTTTGTAAGCCTTTTATAAAACTAGTTTTCTTCGCATTTATTACATTATCTACGCTCTTTTTTTGTACATAAGAATAGTATCCTTCACCTTTTTTAGCTATATTTAACATACTAGATAATACTTCATTTGAATTAATCGTATTATCTATTACTTTTCCATTTTTACCAATAAAATTTTTATTTGCATGACTTAAGTACTTTAACTTATAATCTATAATAAATATATATCCATTTTTGCCAAATTTAATTTGATTAGCATAGTTTAATATTCTATTTTGTACTTCTTTTTCAAAATCTTCTACATATTCACCTGTTCCAATAAACCAATCAAAAGGCTTAAATTTTTTTGTAATACCTATTTTTTTTATTTGGTTTTCATAAGTATTAGGTTTATACCAATGCCAATTAAAATATGCTTCATCTTTTGTCTTTAAAGTATTTATCATCTCTTGTATTATAAATTTACCTTTAGAGTCTTTATGATTATAAAAATTTTGGTTTTCATATTGGGGCGTTGGTGGAAGCATAATATTTTTTGCATTCATATCATAGATAAAGAAGTATCCTCTTCCATCGTTGAATCTTATATCTCTTAATGCATCAATTATGATTTTTTTTAGTTCTTTATCATTTTTATCTTTATTCTTTTCATAAATACTAGTTGCAATTGTATGCGCATTATTTATATTAACTTTAAGGGATTTTTTTAAGTCATTTTCTGTTTCTAATTGAATAGTATTTATGTAATTATATAAATTTGTAATTTGTTCTTTTACAATAATTTTGTTTTTTTCAATAAATTCTTTTTTAATAGCAAGTTTTTCTTTTTCAAAAAACTTTGTTTTTTCATAATATAATATTATTAAAATTGCAAAAGAAGAAAAAAGTATAAAAAGAGGAAGGGTATATTTTATTATTCTTATAATTTGGTTTTCGTTTTCAGAATTCATTTAATTCCTGTTTTTTTCTTAAAATATGTAAAATCTACATAAATATTATAAGTATATATAATACATTATAAATTATTTAAGTAGCTTTAAAGTAGAATAGTAATTATTAAATGAAAGTTGAGAAAATGAATAAAAAGATTATTTATAAATTTATAATTATTTCGGTGTTGATTACTTCGATTGTTACAGTTTTGAGTTTTTATAGTTTTAAAGACAATATAAAAAAACAATCTATTAAAAATGCTCAAACAATATCTGAAGTAGTTAAAAATGGATTAACTGCATATATGATTAACAATAATATGCATGAATCTGATACATTTATCAACTCTGTTGCTAGTATGAGAGAAATAAATCATTTATGGTTAGTAAGAAATGAACAAATTAATAAACAGTTTGGGAAAAATGATAAAAAAGTACCAAAAGATAGTATTGATCAAAAAGTTCTAAAAACTGGTGAAATGGAATATGTCTTTAATGAAAATCTCTCTAGCAATACTATGAGAATTACTATTCCTTATAATGCAGTATGGGAAAATGGAATTGATTGTACAAAATGTCATAATGTTTCCCATGGAGATACTCTTGGTGCAATATCTTTAGAATTTGATATTAGTGAATCAAAACAGATTGCTATCGAAAAATTGTATATTATTCCATTTGTTGTTTTTATTGGAACTTTAGTATTTTTATTTATTTTTAGAAATATTTTAAAAGAATATATAATTATATTTGACAATTTAACAAATAATTTAACATTAGCAATTAATGGTAAATTTGAAAAAATTTCATATGAAACTGGTTTATCAAAAGAGATGATTGTATTATTAGATAAATTTAATAGTTTAATGACATCTTTAAAAGGTACATCTTCTGATATTGATAAGAAGTTAAATGGTTTTATAGGAAAAGTCTCTAATAGTGAAAATAGCTCTCTTGAAGATTCAAAAGAAATTATTACAAACCTTTCTAATCTATATCAATTTAAAAAAGAGATAGAACAAGATAGTACAAAAGAAGAAATTTATACTAGAGTTACAGAAATATTTATAAATCAATTTAAAATAAAGAATTTTAACTTAGTAGAAATTGATACTTTAAAGAAAAAAATGGAGATTGTAAAAGAAGTTGGAGATACATTTTATTGTAAAAGTTCAATTGAAAATTCTCCAGAACAGTGTAGAGCAGTAAGAACTAATAGTGATGTTTTTTCTATTGAATACCATTCTTCATGCGCATATTTTAATCAAAAAGATAAATTTCATTATTGTTTAAATACAAATATAACAAAAAATATAAATCTAGTAATAAACTTTGTATTTGACACAAAAAAAGAGTTAGAAAATTTAAAAGAAAAGATTTCATTTATTAAAAGTTATATTAATGAATCAGCACCATCAATTGAAGTAAAACTTTTAATGAAAGCATTACAAGAATCGGCATTTAGAGATGGATTAACAGGTCTTTATAATAGAAAATTCCTTGAAGAACATAGTAAAAAGCTAATACCTCAAGCCAAAAGAGAAAAGTTCAATATTGGCGTATTACTTCTTGATATGGACCATTTTAAAGCAGTAAATGATGAGTATGGACACGATATTGGAGATAAAGTATTAAAAGAGTTATCTAGAATATTAATGGAAACAGTAAGAGAATCTGATATTGTTATACGATATGGTGGTGAAGAGTTTATTGTATTACTTGTAAATGTTAAAACAGAAGAAGATGCTCTAATAGTTGCTAATAAAATTAGAACTAAAGTTAAGGAAAATGAAATCGATGTATATGCTGGAAGTAAATTAAGAAAAACTATTAGTATTGGATTATCTATGTTCCCAAATGATTCTACTAATTTTGATTCAGTTATTAAAAATGCAGATATTGCATTATATGATGCAAAAAGTAAAGGAAGAGATCAGGTTATTAGATTCAAACCTGAACAAGTTTCAAGTGTAGATTTATTTTAATCTACTCTTGTGTTGATTCACTCTCTTCTATATTATTCATAATATAGTCGTAGATTCTTTGATATTCACTATCAGGTGTTTTATCTTCTTCAATTACAGCTAAAACATTTTGTAGCTCTACTAAAAAATGTTCCATTTCTTTTATAGCTAACATATCATCTTCAGTTTGTGTATTTGTTTCTAAAAGTTTATGTAAATCTTCTAAATAGTCTTCCACTTCAGGAATAACAGTATTTTCAACCAAGTCCTTTAACATTTCTTTTATAGCTGGCATTTTTATCCTTTGGATTTATATTCTTAATTATATAATTTATTTTATTTAAACAACTTTTTTAATGTGCGATAATTTTATTTTGCTAGAATAAATATATGAAAAAGCTACTAATAACGTCACTCTTAATTAACAACTTATTTTCAATTGAAATAAAACAAATGCCAATAAAGTTTGGTGAAAAAAGAGTTGAACTTACAAAAAATTATATTAAAAATAGATATGAACTTGATGTAAAAGATATAACAATAATTCCTAAAATAATAGTAATTCATCATACAGGAATTAATAGTTTAAAAAACTCTTTCAAAAGATTGGATGCTGAAGTTTTATTAAGTGATAGAAAATATATTCAAAAAGCTAGTAATCTAAATGTATCAGCTCATTTCTTAGTAGATAGGGATGGGACTATTTATTCTTTAATGAATGAAACAGATATGGCTAGACATGTTATTGGTTTAAACTATAGCAGTATTGGGATTGAAAATGTTGGTGGTCAAATAAAACAAGATAATTTA
>Ga0193958_1000451_pt1 | contig 15110 bp, 14 predicted proteins | sample FB_1_MG_FD_140320 | JGI IMG/M metagenome (GOLD analysis project Ga0193958, IMG submission 140320) | Microbial mat bacterial communities from the Broadkill River, Lewes, Delaware, United States - FB_1_MG | ecosystem: Environmental > Aquatic > Freshwater > River > Microbial mats | place: USA...
GAGGTTCACCTGATCAATGTTATCCCCGGCTACAATATGCCCTTAGTCGCCTCCTATTTCCCACAAGGCGTACAAAAAAAACTTAAGGAGACCGTGCAGCAAGAGCTAAAGCAATTAGCGGATCACTACTTTGATCACGAACCGGGGATGAGCGTCGTCACTGGCAAGCGTAGCCATGAAATTATTCGTATGGCAGAAGAGTGGGAAGCTGATTTAATTATTATTGGCTGTCGCGCTAAAGCTTCGCGTGGTGGTGAGCGCTTATTAGGCTCTTGTAGTTCTCAAATTGCTGACCGAGCACGCTGTAATGTGCTCATTGCCCGCTAAACATTGCTAAGTCAGAGGTTGTTGTACCCTTTATGTTCCACTTATTGTTACACGTTGCACTGCCTCTGGCGATTGCACTGATTTTTTTTAGACCACATTGGAAGTTTAGCTTTTTGGTGATGATGAGCACCATGCTAGTCGATATTGACCATCTGCTAGCAACGCCTATTTATGACCCAATGCGTTGTAGTATAGGATTCCACCCCTTGCACCGCTTACTTCCCATCGCCTTGTATGTCGTATTAAGCTTTTTCCCAAAAACACGCTTAATCGGTATAGGCTTGGTGGCTCATATGCTGCTCGATAGCATTGACTGCAAAGTAAATACAGGCGCTTGGGTACATCAATTCACTTAACCCGCAAACAAAAAAGCACGATAGCTTTAAATCGCTTATCGTGCTTTTTTTTTGCCTATTACAAGCGCTTTTTGTTGCTATGGTGCCATTTTCACTTCGCCGTTAAAGTGCTTACTAGACACATAAATTAATAACAACACAGGCAAGGTAAGCAGCGTGGTGAGAATAAAGAAATTGGTATATCCAACCGACTCCACAATAGTCCCTGAGTACCCTCCCAAAACTTTAGGTAACAAGGTCATCAGTGAGCTAAATATTGCATACTGAACGGCAGTAAACGAGATATTTGTCAGACTAGACAGGAAGGCAATAAAAGCTGCACTGGCAAGACCAGCAGATAGATTATCCGCACCAATAACCATGTATAACATGGCAATATCACCGCCTGACTGAGACAGCCAAATAAACAACAGATTGGTCACAGCGGACAGTACTGCTCCTAAAAAGAGGATTTTCATCACACCATAGCGCACCGCCAACAAACCACCGCCAAAGCCACCAGCGATCGTCATCAACAACCCAAATACCTTGGATACATTCGCAATGTCTAATTTGCTATAGCCAATATCTTGATAAAAGACATTTGAAATAGCGCCCAGCACAATATCAGAGATTCGATAAAATCCGACCAATGCCAACAACAATAGTGCAAGCCCCAAACCATAACGCTTAAAGAAATCACGCACTGGGTTGATATAGGCTTCACTTACCATATGTGGGTCAACAACCCGCATCGCCATCAATGCTTTGGCAATACCCCAAGCCACTGCCAAAGCACAGCCTAAACGCAAGGTTTCAATTAACAAACTTGCCAGACGCTTATTAGAGAAGGTCTCCGCCAGTGTTGTTTTAAATCCATTTAGCATCTCATAAAGTGGCCCAAAACCTAGCTGGGAGCCAGATTTGGAGCTCATAAAGAACACCGCAATAAACCCCAGTACCGCCAAAATAAACAATACAAAAAAGCGTGCATAATCAGCAGTCTGATAGTTAGACTCCTCTGCACGATAAACTGTTGGCTCAGGAATCATCAGTGTGGTGGCTACACCAACCAGCATGACCGCTGCCATAATCAAATAGGTATTCATCCAAGCGGTGTAGTTATACGCGCCTTTTTCAGTACCAAAATAGTATGCTAAGTACAAGGCGCCAGCTCCGGCGACAATCATACCGATACGATACCCTGCAATATACGTTGAGGACATCAGTGCCTGTAACTCACTCTCTGCTGCCTCAATGCGATAAGCATCAATCACAACATCTTGTGTTGCTGAAGAAAAGCCAAGCAAGACAGCTGCTAATGCCATCACCGTTTGATGGCCTTGACTCAAAGCAGGATCAGTCATTGCCATCCACATAATCGCACTCATAATGGCAAGCTGAGACAACAGCATCCACCCTCGTCGTCGCCCTAACCACCTTGTCAGCAACGGCAAAGGTAGTTTATCGACCAAGGGTGCCCAGACAAACTTAAAGGAATACCCCAATGCCGCCCAGCTAAAAAAGGTGACTGCTGATTTTTCTACACCGGCCTCTCCAAGCCATAAGCTCAAAGAAGAAAAAATTAATAAAATGGGTATGCCTGCAGAAAAACCTAGAAACAACATTGTGATGACTCGGGGGTGAGTAAAACTTTTTATTGTTGTCCCCCAGTCACGCGTCGCAACTACTTCACTCATGATGTTGATATCTCATAGTTATAGTCAATGGTTAGTGGTGCATGATCAGAAAAACGGGCCTCCCGATAAACAGACGTCGCTTGTACGGTACCTTTTAAGCTGGGTGATAAAATATGATAGTCAATCCGCCAACCTGTATTATTCGCCCACGCCTGCCCTCTGTTTGACCACCACGTATATTCATGTTCTGGCTGTGCGAGTTCCCGAAATGCATCCACAAAACCCTCTTCATCAAACAAGGTATCTAGCCATGCACGCTCTTCAGGTAAAAAGCCAGAGTTCTTACGATTGCCCCGCCAATTTTTTATATCTTCGTTTTTGTGAGCAATATTCCAATCACCACAGATAACCACATCACGCCCTTCATCACGCAACGCTTTCATCTTAGGTAACAAGAAGTCCATTCCTCGATACTTGACCGCTTGCCGCTCTTCTTTAGAGGAGCCTGATGGTAGGTAGAGACTGGCAACACTGAGCTTGCCAAAACGCGCTTCTAAATAACGCCCTTCACAGTCTAGCTCTTCATACCCCATCCCAACAATTACTTCATCTGGCTTGTGCCGGCAATATAATGCCACCCCACTATAGCCTTTTTTTTCGGCATCATGATAATAACAATGATAACCTTCTGGATGAAAGATAGGATCGCTTAACTGATCAATTTGTGCTTTAGTTTCCTGTACACAAACCACATCTGCATCTTGTTGAGCCAACCAATCAAAAAAGCCTTTTCTGGCCGCAGCCCTTATGCCATTAGCATTAATAGTCATTATTCTCATGGATCAATACTATACTGAAAATGCTGAATTACCTCTACGTAATTAGCATTTACGCCGCCAATAAGGTTAGAATGTAAAAAATCAAAATTATTGCCAAGAGACCCACATCGTTATTATGGAACTTGCTGTCTTAATCGCCGCTGCTATTGGTATTTTATTATTCGCAATTAGCTATCTGAAGTTCGCCTTTGAGGGCTTTCGTTATCATTTAATTACTGGGCTACTGGCTTTAATCCCTGTCGTGAATTTGGTGGCTTTACCCACACTTTGGGATCGAACAAATCGTATGTTGATGATTGGGCTGGTGGGACTAGGCATTGCCGCTGGTGCTTGGTTTGCTGGGGCTGGGAAAACCTTTCAATCCTACTGGGGTGGCCAAACACAAGTAGCAACACCTGTAAGTGGAAGTAATTCTTCAACAGCCGCCGGAGCTAATGCCTCACAAAGCCCCACCGTTAATGCTGCTAGAAACGATACCTTATTAAGCATGCTGCCGAATAAAGCATTGTACCGACTGGACTTTGAATCCGCGGCACCTGATCAAATCACAACCTTCACAGGGCGTATTGTCCGTATCACAAGTGCAGATCATATTGTGACTGATGGACGCATCCAAAGCGTCACCCCCAGTAGCGTCTTTATTGAGCAATCGGGCGATGGGCATATTGCCTATGAAATGATGCTCAGCAATATTAAATCTATTGAAGTCATGGTTAAAAAGGCCGCTCGCTAATGTCACTATCTATTGATTGCCACGTTTATCGCAGCACCCTAAAACAGGGTATGTATTTGTATCTTGCTGAGAAGGATAATTTTGACATTATACCCAGCGCATTAACCAAGCGCTTAGGACGGCTAGAGCACTCGTTTAGCTTTACACTAACCGAAACACGCAAGTTAGTACGGTATGACACTAAGCAAGTAATTCAGCAGCTTCAGAAGGATGGCTTCTTTTTACAAATGCCACCGCCTGAAACTACCTTTTTAGACTTGGATCGTCATCAATCAGATGGCTTTTAGCACACTAATAAACTGCTGCATTTCCTCATCCGTACCAATACTAATACGTAGATATTCCGAAATGCGTGGTTTATTAAAATAGCGGACTAATACCCCCTGATCTTTCAGTACTTGATACAGCATCTCTGCTGACTGATCAGCAGGCGGCTTAGCAAACACAAAGTTACTGCTTGATGGTAAAACGGTAAACCCTAGTGCTTCTAGTGCCTGAGTCGTCATCTCACGTGTGGCCATAATTTTCTGGCAACAAGCCTCAAAATAGTCTTTATCCTGCATGGCAGCAGTTGCACCTAGCTGCTCTACACGGCCTAGTGGGTATGAGTTAAACGAGTTCTTCACTCGCTCTAACCCTTCAATCAAATCCGGCTGTCCAATAGCAAAGCCCACTCGAATACCCGCCAGTGAGCGTGATTTTGACAAGGTTTGAACCACTAATAAATTCGGGTACTGCTGTACCAAGCTAACCGCAGAGTCGGCCCCAAAATCAATATAAGCTTCATCAACCAGCACAACAGACTGTGGATTTGCCTGTAAAATTCGCTCAATTGCCTCTAGTGGTAAGGCAACACCAGTGGGGGCATTTGGGTTAGGAAAAATAATTCCACCGTTATCCTGCGCATAATCCTCAGGGTTAATCTCAAACCTGTCCGTTAACGGCACCGCCTGTGCCTCTATCCCAAATAATTTACAATATGCGGGGTAGAAGCTATAGCTAATATCTGGATATAGCAACGGCTTTTGTTGCTTAAGCAGAGCAACAAAGGCATGTGCTAACACCTCATCTGAGCCATTGCCGACAAACACGCAGTCCTGATCCAGCTGATAAAAATCAGCAATAGATTGCTTTAATTGATGTGCATTTGGGTCAGGGTATAAACGTAACTCCGCCCCCACACCTTCAGACATTGCGGCTAAGGCTTTGGGTGAAGCGGGGTATGGATTTTCATTGGTATTTAACTTAATAAACTGGCGGTTTTGTGGCTGCTCACCAGGCACGTAAGGATCTAACTCCTGTACGCGCTGGCTCCAAAATTGGCTCATACGGTTCTCCGTTTGAAATGACTGAACCGTACTTATTGAAACTATTTAGGCACGGCATTCCCACACTAACAACTTATGCCCTGCCCCTAACTTTGACTGAGAAGTTAGGTGATTCATACGTTTAATCGTATTGATATGCACCCCTGTCTTATTCATCACATGCGACAGGTTTTCATGGGCTTGCAAGCTGTAGTATCTACGCCAGATTCTGCCACCACGACCACTTCGCTTCAAGTTAGTTAGTGACTTCAAATGCCTCGGCACTGCCTTCAAACAACGGCGCTCACTCAAAGGGCGGTTATTTTGCTTTAAACGCTGCTGTTGCAACCAAATGCGACGATAGTCTTCGCGTGTTTTGGTTGTCCCGTGTCGAGTATCATTAAAGGAGTGTTCATACTTGTTGTGCAACGTCCTATAAACACCCATCACTCGCCGAACATACTCACGCGTCTCTTTATAAGGAGGAATACCCCCATAACGGTCTACCTTCCCCTCACCGGCATTATAGCCTGCTAGCGCAAAGCGCACATTGCCTTGATAACGATCCAATAACCAACGTAAGTAACGAGCACCTGCACGAATATTTTGATGACTGTTATAGCTATTTCTTACGCCAAAGCGTCTAGCAGTTGCCGGCATTAACTGCATTAAACCACGGGCACCTTTGTGTGAACGTGCACGCACCTTGAAGCAACTTTCTGCGGTAATCACCGACTTAATCAGGTTTTCATTCACGCCATGTAAACGACTTGCCTCAGTAATGGATTGCTGATAACGCCGTGATCGATTTTGTAGCTCCTGATAGCCATATTGATAACAAGGGCGATAGCGACGCTTGCGAGGCGGCGGTGTTGACATCACTTGATGGTAGACACGCTTGCTAATATCTGTGGAGGCCGTTTTTTTAGTACTAACAGCTTTGCTTTTGCTGGGCTGTGGTTCAGCTTTAGGTTTGGTAGAAAAAGCACTCAAGTCTAAACCTTCTAGCTCTTTTAAATTAATAGTATTGCGAGGCTCTGTTGCTCGAAATGCTACCTGTTTAATATTGGAGCTAGGTGCTTGAGCGGCTGGAGCCTTCAAGATACCTGACTTTGCCCCCCCAGTTTGATCCAATAAGGCAACAACCTTTAATAAGTCCTGCGAAATATCATCAACAACTTTTTTCTCTGAATCAGAAGCAGCATGCCCCACATTCAGAGCCCCAACAACTGGCAGTATCATCATTGCACGTAGTAAGCAGTGTTTATCTTTCACCATAGGTGGCTTCTCTTCACTCTGATTCTATTGACATGGACTCATCCGTTAAGCCCGGATTGAGAAATCAACAAGCTAACACACACAGATATAGGGAAAGACTCACAAGCAGAACCAACGGTATAAAATCACTCACTGAGCTGTTATTTTAAACGCTCAGTAGCAATCCTTAACCTTCAAAGCACCACTAACATTCTGACAAGCACACAAATGTGTGCTAAAAGATCCCCAACTGGCTTAGTTATATCGAATAATTTCTTTAATTAACAGCGATAAAGCTACGATAGCTAACATAATATATGAACTTATACTTGTCAAAACACACGACACCTCACCACTGTGTAGGCATCTTCAGCGCTATATTATGCCTTTCATGTCCATTAAATGGATCACGATCGCACTTAAATCTAGGTTTCAATTTTGCTGGGGAAATCCCCTATAATGGCGCATCGAAACTCCTGTACAGGTTATATGAGATCCATGCAACATGATGTATTAATTATTGGCAGTGGAGCCGCAGGCCTTAGTTTAGCACTCAGCCTACCCACTCATACTCAGGTCGCTGTGCTAAGTAAAGACACCCTAACCGAAGGCAGCACCTATTATGCACAAGGCGGTATATCCGCAGTCGTCGATGCCTCTGATAGTGTTGAATCCCATGTCTCTGACACATTAATTGCAGGAGCCGGTTTATGTGATGAAACGGTTGTGAGAAATGTGGTGAGCAATGGAGGTGAGGCGATTCAATGGCTGTTAGACAAGGGCGTCCCTTTTACCCGCAATAGCAAAACACCACACTCCGAATTCGCCCAAGACTTGCACCTGACTCGTGAGGGAGGACATTCCAACCGTCGTGTCGCTCATGCTGATGACGCCAGTGGAAAAGCCATTGAAACCACCCTACTTCAAAAAGTCCAAGCCCAAGATAATATCGAGCTTTTTGAACACCATATTGCCATTGACCTGATTACCACACGCAGGCTAGGAAAAACACGTGAAAACCGCTGTTTAGGCGCTTATGTACTGGACCGTCAAGGCAAAAAGGTTATTACCTTTTCAGCACGCTTTACGGTATTGGCAACAGGTGGTGCGAGTAAAGCCTACCTTTATACCAGTAACCCAGATGGGGCAAGTGGTGATGGTATTGCCATGGGCTGGCGTGCGGGTTGTCGCGTTGCCAATATGGAGTTTATGCAGTTTCACCCAACGTGCTTATATCACCCACATGCAAAATCTAACTTAATCACCGAAGCGGTAAGAGGTGAAGGGGGTCGCTTATTGCTCCCTGATGGCACACGATTTATGCAAAATTATGATAGCCGTGGTGAGTTAGCACCTCGTGATATTGTTGCGCGCACCATTGACCATGAAATGAAACGCTTGGGGATTGATTCTGTCTTTTTAGATATTAGCCACAAACCAAAAGACTTTATCCTTAAACACTTCCCTAATGTGTTTGCCACCTGTGAAACTTTTGGCTATGACCTTAGCAACGAGCCAGTGCCTGTGGTACCTGCTGCTCATTACACCTGTGGAGGCCTCATGGTCGACACCGACGGCCATACCGACATACATCGTCTGTACGCAATTGGCGAGACGAGCTTCACAGGCTTACATGGTGCTAATCGGCTGGCCAGCAACTCCTTATTAGAATGTATTGTGTATGGAAAAGCCTGCGCACAAGACATCCGCAAGCAGCTTGATCAAGAGCTTCCCGCTGTTGACATCCCCAACTGGGATGATAGTCGCGTCACTGACTCGGATGAACGTGTAGTCATCAACCATAACTGGGATGAGGTTCGTCGTTTTATGTGGGATTATGTCGGGATTGTACGCACTTCCAAACGCCTTGCACGCGCCCGCAACCGCATCGAACTACTGCTTAAGGAAATCGATGAATATTACAGCAACTTTCGCATTACCGCTGATTTGATTGAGCTACGTAACCTTGCAGAAGTAGCGCGCCTCATTATTCGCTCTGCACAGTGCCGTAAAGAAAGCCGTGGACTACACTACACACTAGATTTTCCTGACAGCAATACTGACCTTGAGCAAGTAAACAGCATCCTTGACCCAATTCGTCGCTCAAATTAGCACCACAAGATATTTTGTCAGTCCCCCACGATTCAGCGTATACTACGCCCCTATTTTTTTGCTAGCTAAACATGGAATATCTATGAACCTTTCCAGCCTTACTGCCCTTTCTCCAGTTGATGGGCGCTATGCCCGTCAGACACAAGGACTGCGCCCTTACTTCAGCGAATACGGCTTAATCCGCCATCGGGTATTGGTTGAGGTTCGCTGGTTGCAAGCACTTGCTGCCCATGCACAAATCACTGAAGTACCTGCATTTTCTAATGACGCCAATGCATTACTCGATGCGATTGTGACTGACTTTTGTGAAGCAGATGCAGAGCGTGTAAAAGAAATTGAGCGCACCACTAACCATGATGTTAAAGCGGTTGAATACTTCTTAAAAGAGAAGGTTGCTGCCAGTGATGAAATCAATGCGGTTAGTGAGTTTATTCACTTTGCCTGCACCTCTGAGGACATCAACAACCTTGCCTATGGTTTGATGCTAAAAGGTGGACGCGATGAAGTATTGCTACCACAAATCAAAGAAGTCAGCAGCGCAATCACTAAACTGGCACATCACTATGCGGCTAGCCCACTATTGAGTCGCACACACGGCCAAGCAGCTTCACCAAGTACCATCGGTAAAGAGATGGCCAATGTTGTTGAACGCCTACGCCGTCAAATCACGCAAATTGAATCTGTTGAAATTTTAGGTAAGATCAACGGCGCTGTTGGCAACTACAATGCACACTACTGTGCATACCCTGAAGTAGATTGGCCTGCTTTTGCTCAAAACTTTGTGGAATCACTGGGCCTTCAGTGGAACCCATACACCACTCAAATCGAGCCACATGACTACATTGCTGAATTGTTTGATGCAAACTGCCGTTACAACACCATCATGATCGACTTCTGTCGTGACCTTTGGAGCTATATTTCACTGGGTCACTTTAAGCAAAAAGTCATCGCTGGCGAAGTAGGCTCCTCTACCATGCCGCACAAAGTTAATCCAATCGACTTTGAAAATGCGGAAGGTAACTTAGGTATTGCAAATGCCATGATGACTCACCTTGGACAAAAGCTACCAGTGTCTCGCCTACAGCGTGACCTCACAGACTCAACCGTGCTTAGAGCACTGGGCTTAGGTATGGGTCATGGCATGATTGCTTATCAATCTGCACTCAAAGGCATCAACAAGCTGGAGTTAAATGAAGCGAGTATCGCAGCAGAGCTAGATGCAAACTGGGAAGTATTAGGAGAAGCGGTACAAACCGTTATGCGTCGTCATGGCATCGAGAAGCCATACGAAAGGCTAAAAGAGTTAACCCGTGGTCGCCGCATCAATGCCGCGGACATGGCAGAGTTCATCAACAATTTAGAACTTTCTGAGTCGGTAAAACAGGACTTACTCAAGCTTACTCCCGCCAACTATATTGGTAATGCCATTACCCAAGCTGAGCAAATTTAAGGATCACCATGTCACAAGCACTTTTAGGCCCACTAAGCACTGACGCGTTTTTACACGACTACTGGCAACAAAAACCATTACTGGTACGTAAAGCGTTCAATGAACCTGAGATCAGTTTTGATGCTGCAGAGCTAGCTGGGCTTGCTTGTGACACGGAGGCTCCCGCACGCCTTGTGCTGGAGCACGGTGAAACACCTTGGCAATTAAAGCAAGGCCCGTTTCAGGAAAATGACTTTACCTCACTGCCTGAAACACATTGGTCTTTACTGATCAATGATATCGAAACCTACCTACCCGAATTACGTGAGTTTATTGCGGCATTTCGCTTTATTCCAGACTGGCGCATTGACGACTTAATGATTAGCTTTGCCACAGATCAAGGCTCTGTCGGCCCACATGTTGATGATTACGATGTATTTTTAATCCAATTACAGGGTACACGCCGCTGGTCAATTGATGAAACCCCCAACTTTGACAGCTCAGCACTTGATGGGCCTGAGTTAAAAATACTAAAAAACTTTAGCTCCTCACAAGAATGGCTCCTAGAACCCGGTGATATGCTCTACCTACCGCCTAATATGCCTCACCATGGCGTAGCACAAGGTAACTGTATGACCCTTTCAGTAGGCTTTCGAGCCCCCTCTAGCGGCGAGTTAGTACAAGCATGGCTCGATGATATTGGTGACACAGAAGTCTTCCAGTCTCGCTTTCGTGACCCGCAGCGCGTACAGCAAAATAACCCCGGTGAGCTTAACTCAACCGACCTTCAACACTTAAAACAACTTCTAGTGAAAGGCATCGAAGAGTCTTCAAGTGAACTCGATAGCTGGCTAGGCAAGTATTTAACAGAAAACAAACGCCCTGATCCAAATATCATTGAAGAAATGAGTGAGTTATTCACCACTGAGTATCAGACAGGTGAAAGTTATCAACGCTTCCCCGGCTTACGCATCGCCTATACAACACTGGGCAAGCAACTACAGCTGTTCGTCGGAGGAGCAGAATATCCTCTGGACGTGCAACATATTGAAACGGTAGAGTATCTTTGCCGAGAGATTGAATATGATGCTCCGGCAATCGCCGCGGTGTGTCAAAATACAGAAATCCGCGCGCTGATTAATACATTAATAAAAAACAATAATATAGTATTAATGGAGTCCCCCACATGCGATTTCGATCAGGAGCCTTACTCCTAGGCATTAGTCTATGTTTCCTTAACAGTGCCCCCCAAGCAAATCCGTTTTATGCACAAAAGCTGGTTCATGCAGCTGATGAGCGCACCCAGCGTGCTGTTGTTTATGATGGCAGCTATCGCACTATCGGCTTTCCTTGGGGGGATGTTTCAGATGATATTGGGGTCTGTAGTGATGTTGTTATTCGTGCCTACCGTAAGCTCGGCATTGACTTACAACACCTTGTCAACCATGACATGTCTCTCAACTTCTATGCCTACCCCAGTTATCGTCAATGGAAGCTCACACGGCCTGACCCAAATATTGACCATCGCCGTGTCCTAAACCTGCAAGTATTTTTTGCGCGCGCAGGGCAAAACCTCCCCATTAGTCGTCGCCCACAAGACTACCGGCCAGGGGACTTGGTAACATGGAATATTCGTCCCGGCATGCCACATATTGGTATTATTTCCGACAAACTAGCAAATAATGGCCTAACTCCATTGGTGATCCACAACATCGGAAATGGCCCAGAATACAGCGATATCCTGTTTAGAATGGAAATAACCGGCCATTTTAGGTACTTTCCAGGAATTATTTGATATTAAATATCTGTTTAATAATTAATCCGCAACCTAATACATTCAGCTTATATTCAGAATAAAAATTCGATAATCACCGCACTTGTGATGAACACACTGTGAACACAGAGCGTCATCGCTTACTCAGGAAGTTCGATTACCAATAATGAAATAGATCGGTCTCCTCACAGCAAAATCGCATGAAAGGGGTTTCATGCATGGGCAAAAAAACTCCGAAAGTATATTAACATCTAGGGAACTTGATGTAGAAACCACTGTCGCTTGACGGTGGCGTTTTTATTTTCGGTGAGGACACGATTTGTTCAATCTCTGAAAGCCTTGGAGATTGCTCCTGACGTATTTTAAATTATTGGGGAATATTAATGGCCATGATGACACCTGCCATTTCGAAATTGAAGACCGTTTGCTTTTCCGGCATATTATTATGCTGCGCATCAACACAGACATTCGCTGGTATTATCCATGACAAAGTTGAACGAGCAGAGGCAGGACGCCCCGTAAGCTCTCTTCAGGTTGTCACACATATTGAACGCAAGTACAGCGGTAAAGGGAAAGGCATAGGCTTCAAAAAGACACCAATAGACGGGTTTCCTGACTGCTATGTAGTACGCTTTATGACCCACGAAGGCGAACTCAATATTATTAAAATTAACTGCAAATAAGTGGTATATGTTGTTCATTTGATATAGAGAACTACCAGCGAAATTGTTATTTTTTTACACATAGCACTAGCAATAAACAGGCATTGACTCTATATTTAAACTTCAGACAAACAGAACGACTATACACTTAATAAATTATCAAAATCAGGGGTGGAAATGAGAGCACTAATAGTCGAAGACAATACCGAAATTCGTGAAGATCTCACCCGAATTCTCAAAAAAGCGGGATTTGTTGTGGACGCAGCAGCGGATGGCTCACAAGGCTTATATTACGCGCTTGAGTATCCGATAGATATCGCAATTATTGACTTAGGCTTGCCGGAAGTAAGTGGTATGGATATAATCAAAAACATCCGTACCAAAAATCTCGACTACCCCGTTTTAATTCTAACCGCCAGAAACCGCTGGCAGGATAGAGTTGAAGGTCTAGAAGCTGGTGCAGACGACTATCTTGACAAACCCTGTCATCATGAAGAGTTATTAGCAAGACTTCGTGCCCTACTAAGACGTACAGGCCGCTGGGCCCAGACTGAGTTCGCGTGTGGCCCGATTCGCCTGAACACTTCAGAGCAACGCGTCTACTTAAATGATGCCGAAGTCTCTTTAACAGCGTACGAGTACAAGGTTCTTCAGCACTTAATGCTCCATGCTGGTGAGGTTATCTCAAAAACAGACCTTACTGAAAGTATGTATGATGATGACTCTGATAGAGATAGCAATGTAATTGAGGTATTCATTCGACGTCTTAGAATGAAACTCGATAAAGACAATACTCTCGGACCTATTGAAACATTGCGTGGCCGTGGCTACCGCTTTACGCTTCCGAGGAATAACCAATAATGTAGGCAAACATGCTATCAGGCGGAATAACACCAAACGGATCCAATAACAAAGTTAGCCTTTCGAGTTTAACCAACTCCCTCCGTTGGAGGCAGCTCATTAGCTCATTAGTCATTATTGCTACTGGCATCTCTGGTGCAGGTGCTGTCTATTATTATTTTCAAAATGAAACTTTTTTGCAAAAGCAAGGCGAGGCAATGCATGAGAATGGAAACTACATTCTAGGCGCTGTTGAGCCTCACCCAACGTTAAATCTCTATGTATTAGAGAACCCTAACGAAGAAACCCAAGAGAAGTTCAACACCTTTTTGCTAGATAATCGCTTCTCTAAGTCCTTTGATGAGCCAGATGATGAGTACTATGCCTATATTCAGGATGCGGACTCACGCGAAATCGTCTGGTCAAGCAAGCACCCTTACGAGCGCCCCGTTAATCAGCGCTCACCCTACAAAAGCATGATTCGCGATTTTTCCGTGTTTGACCTCACAGTCAGGCCTGATGCTGACAAGTCATTTCTAGAAATTCTCTTACCCATCCCTTCCAAAGGAAGAAACCCAAGCAGCCGCAAATTTAGCGAGAAAACCAATGAGTTTATTGTCTATGGGCGTGGCTTTAGTAATAACGACCGCAATTATCAAATCATTATTGCCAAATCAGCTGCCCGCATTCATGACAATAAAGAAGAACTCGCCCAAGATTTAACATGGCTTGTTATCGTCACCAGCCTTCTTGTCCTTATTGCGCAGCTTGTCGGTAGCTATATTGTACTTTCCCCCATTCGCCGCATTGAAAACGAGATTAAGCTCATTGAAGCAGGTGAGAAAGACATTATTGAGCATGAATACCCCAACGAGCTCAACCCTGTTAAAAGCGCAATCAACACCCTCATTAATGCAGAAAAGGGACAAAAGAAGCGTTATCGCGACGCACTAGACAACCTTGCCCATGCCCTTAAAACCCCACTGGCAGCACTTCAAAGCTCTTCTGAGCGCTCTGTAGGGGATGAAAACATTAACCAAGCATATGTTGATGACCAGATCCAACGTATGAATGACATTGTCGCTTACCAACTACGTCGTGCTGTCGTGAGTGACCACAATGCCATTGTCAAACTTGAAAACCTAAGGCCTATTGTCTTTAGGCTGCGCGAATCCTTGCTGAAAGTGTATTTTGACAAGAACTTCACGCTAGAGATCAATATTGATGAGTACGCACGGTGCCGCGTAGATTATGATGACTTAATGGAAGTCTTTGGCAACCTTCTAAACAACTCATGCCGCTTTTGTGAATCAAAAGTAGTCGTAACTGCCAATCAAGATGCAGATTTCCTAATTGTTGATATTGATGATGATGGAATGGGCTTCCCTGACCACAACCCTGCACAACTACTCAAACGAGGCATGCGGGCGGACAGTAAAACAGAAGGCCAAGGGATTGGGCTTGCGGTTAGCACAGAGATCATTGAGAACACGGGTGGAAAAATATCACTTTTGATGTCCCCATTTGTTGGAGCAAGAGTACGACTACATCTTCCCGTCTAGGTGGTGATACTTAAAAAACACATTCTATCGAACACACCCTTCATCGCACATATTAAAAGATATCTGCGTGATACGACAAATAAAGCACTTAAGATAATGAGAATGTAAAAATTTTTAGACTGGATAAAGTCTGGGGGAAAATGAGGATTATTAATAAAGAGAATACTTTATTAGATGTAGACCAGTAACACCAAGTAGTTAGCATGGTGTCCCCACGGGGATTCGAACCCCGATTACCGCCGTGAAAGGGCGATGTCCTAACCGTTAGACGATGGGGACTAAACTATATTTAA
>Ga0193958_1000452_pt1 | contig 15108 bp, 14 predicted proteins | sample FB_1_MG_FD_140320 | JGI IMG/M metagenome (GOLD analysis project Ga0193958, IMG submission 140320) | Microbial mat bacterial communities from the Broadkill River, Lewes, Delaware, United States - FB_1_MG | ecosystem: Environmental > Aquatic > Freshwater > River > Microbial mats | place: USA...
CAGTTGCAATTTCTGCTTGAGTTTCCTCATCTGTAAGTGTCGCTTTAACTATAAACATAGTTTCGTAATGTCTAATTCTAGCCATTCTTTTCTCCTTTTGGTTTTAGCCGGTAAACCGAAGTTATATCAGCAAGGTTAAGGGCAATATAGATTATATATTTCCACTTTGAAGGGCGATTTTATCTTAAACTTGCTGAGAAATTCCTAAAACAAGCTTGGGTATAACTATTTATATCAAGATTTTTTCTTGTTTTTAGGTTTAATTCTAAATCTAAAAAGAAATTAAGCATACGTATAAAATCTTCACGGTTGAATTTCATAGCAATACTTGCTCTTGTATTTGCAATATTTGCGGGAAGCTTATATCCCCAAATTTCTAAAATATTGAGCTGACCATTTAATTTTAGATAACTATTGATATTAAATAGCTGTTGTAAAAAAGTTGTTGTTTGATTTACAAGATTAATTTCATTCATACCCTCTTCTAAAATCATGTATAAATCTTTATTTATTGATTGACCTGTAAAAAGTTTGTTAAAGAAATCATCAATTGAAACAGCCCCCATTCCAAAGCATTGTGCGTTTATCATATTTGCAGTAATTGGTTTTTGTAAAATTGCAAGTTTATTTAAATCATTTACTGCTAAAGATAAATCTTTTTGGTGCATATTATAGAGGTATTGTAGTTCACCAAAACCACACTGTAGTTCTTTCTTTTGAATTATATCATTTAAGATATGTATTGCTTCTTGATCACTAGGATTAAAAAATCTCACTTCACATGCGTTTGTTTTCTTAGTAAAACTTTTTGCCATAGTTTTGAAGTCTGTCTCACCAGTGCAAGATAATATAAGAAAGCTATCTGGATTTGTATTACATAATGCAATTAATGAATCTAGTTCTTTTTTAGGTATTTTTTTTATTGTTTTAATGACTAATATATTAGATGAAGAAAACAAAGAAGATTGTGATAAAAAGTTATCACAATCTTTAAAGTTGTATTCATCAAAATATATTTTGCGAATATCTTCACCATTTGCAAGTTTTAATGCTACTTTATTTGAATATAGGTCAACTAAATAATCACATTGTCCATAAAACATATAAGCACTATAATTTATATTAGATGTAAATTCATTATCAAATTGGTTTTTATACATTTTATATTGTACCTAATGATATATTATTTGTTGATTCTATTTAATGCACCTTGTATAAGTCGTTCAGTTTTAATAATAGCTCTAGTATGAGTACCTTTTCCAGCAAGTCCACCTCTATCATAAATTTCTACATCAAATTTATAGAGTTTACCTTCCATTCCTTGATATACTGCAACAACATTTATCTCTTCATCTTTTGGTGTTGCGGCTAAATGATTTACATTCACATTTACACCAACTGATTGTTGATCCTCTTGAACAATTGGATTCATAAGTCTAGCTGAAGCAACTTCCATAAGTGCAATCATTCTTGCTGTTGCTAATACTTCAGGAAAACTATCTTGAGCATCTACTCCAACATATTTAGCTAAATCTTTTTCTTCTACTTTATATACGAATTCTAATTTTTGTCCTACTTCCATAATTAATCCTTTTTCTTTTACAATATATTACCATTAATTCTTTTAGAAATTATATCACTACTAGAAATTTTTATTGAAATTTTTGAAAAAAGTTTTTGTCCTGAGTAGTTTTCTATGTGTACTCGGGCACCTTTTACTTTTTCATCAAGTTTTACTATCATAGCATCTGTATCTATTATAGTAGCCATAAAAACATGACCAATATGGTTACTAAGATATCTTGCATATTTTCTATCTTCATAGTCCCAAACTAAGCTCGCAATTTCTCTTTCACGTATACTAATATCTTCACAAATTTCGTCAATATTATCTGGAATACTTCCACTTTTTAGTATACGGTGTAGAACTAAATCTGCATATCTTCTAATAGGTGAAGTAAAATGTGAATAGTCATTAAATCCTAACCCAAAATGTGGTTTTTTGATACTTGTATATGAAGCTTGCTGTTGTGATTGTATGATGATCTCATCAACTTCTTGCTCTAAATTTGCATTACGTGCTAATTTTTGAATGTTGATGATTGTTGAATGAACATCATCTTTGAGTTTTGCATCAAGTCCAAGATAATTTACTTCATCTAGAAGTTTTTTTATTTTTGAATCTGATGGTTCATCATGTACTCTAAAAATACCAATATTTTTTAGTTTCTTAGCAGCTTCTTGATTTGCTAAAAGCATACACTCTTCAACTAAACTATGAGATGGAGATGAAGATTCTATTTTAAAATCTTTGAGTTTTTCTTCATCATCTAAAATAAGACGTATCTCATCATTTCTAAAATCAAAACCATTTTTGAGTCTATTGTTTTTTAACTTTTGTGTAATTTTAAAAAGTTTATTATGAATATTATTTGGATCATTTTTTTCTAAAACTTCATCAATATATTCATAGCTGTATTTATGTTTAGATTCAATCATTGCTTCAAATAGTTCGCTTGAAATTACTTTTGTATGAGTTGAGTCTAATGTCATTTTAAATACATAGGCTGGTCTATGTTTATACGGTACTAAAGAACATAAATCGGTACTAAGTTCAAAAGGAAGCATTGGTAAAACTTTATGTGGAAAATAGATGGAAAAAGATCGTCTTAAGGCATCACTATCTAAATCAGTACCTTCTTTTACATAGGCACTTACATCTGCAATTGCAACATAAATTTCATTTAATTCATCATCATAAAAAATAGCATCATCGTGATCTTTAGCACTTGCTGGATCAATTGTGCAAAATTCTAATTGGGTTAAGTCCTGCCTATTTTCTTTATTTAAATCTCGATAAGTAACTTTTGGTTCTTGTACCAGTCTATAGTATTCATTATAAAGAAACAATGAAATAGGTTCATCTACTTTGGCATCTGTTATATTCCCAAATTTAGAAGTGATTTTTCCCTCTTCAAATATAACAACATCACCGTCTTTATTATTGACAATCTCACAATCAATTAAAATATTTTCTTTTATTGTGAATAGGTTTTTATCTTTCACAAAACATAGAATAGAGTTTTGATTTCTATTAAGTATTTGAATAACTTTTGCCTTTGTTTTTCCTTTTGGATTAAATAAAACTTGTACTATAACTGTATCATCTCTGTATGCACCATTTAATTTATCAAAATCTAAATATATTTTTTGACTGGAGTTATTTTCTAAATTCAATATAGCTGTTTTATGTGAGATACTAAGTGTACCAATTTTATATTTACTATTTAAACTATATGTGTTGTTTGTAAATTTTACGATTTGGGTAGATTGTTCATCATAAATTTTTTTTAAATTTTCTTGTTTCAAGGTATTCCTATTTGTCTATTATTGATTGTGTACTTATTTACATAATCATAGCAGATTATGGAAATTTTTACTACTATTTATAAGTCTTAAGTGTATAGAAATAAATTTTCGATATAATCCATAAAATTTTACTAAATATAAAAGGAAATACAATGGCATTAGATGTTTATTATGACAAAGATTGTAATATTGACTTAATCAAGTCAAAAAAAGTAGCAATTATCGGTTTTGGATCACAAGGTCACGCACACGCAGAAAACTTAAGAGATTCAGGTGTTGAAGTATGTGTTGGTTTAAGAAAGAATGGTTCTTCTTGGGCAAAAGCTGAAGCTAAAGGTTTTGAAACATTAACAGTTGCAGATGCATCAGCAGCAGCAGATGTGGTTATGATTTTATTACCAGATGAAAATCAAGCTGATATCTATGCAAATGAAATTGAGCCTAATTTAAAAGAAGGTGCTACAATTGCATTTGGTCATGGTTTTAACATTCATTATGGAAGAATTGCTCCAAGAGCAGATATTAATGTAACTATGATTGCTCCAAAAGCTCCAGGTCATACTGTAAGATCAGAGTTTGTAAGAGGTGGTGGTATTCCAGATTTAATCGCTGTTGGTCAAGATCCAAGTGGTACAACTAAAGAGTTAGCACTTTCTTATGCATCTGCAATTGGTGGTGGTAGAACTGCTATTATTAAAACTACATTTAAAGATGAAACAGAAACAGATTTATTTGGAGAGCAAGCAGTATTATGTGGTGGTGCAACAGCACTAGTTCAAGCTGGTTTCGAAACATTAACAGAAGCTGGTTATGATCCACAAATGGCATATTTTGAATGTTTACATGAGTTAAAACTAATTGTAGACTTAATGTTTGAAGGTGGTATTGCAGATATGAGATATTCTATTTCTAATACAGCTGAATACGGTGATTATATTGCTGGTAAAAGAATCATCAATGATGAGTCTAAGCAAGCTATGAGAGAACTTTTAAAAGAGATTCAAGATGGTAGATTTGCTAAAGACTTTATCCTTGAAGGTCAAGCAGGATACCCAAGAATGAATGCTGAGAGAAATAACCAAAGAGAAACTCTAATTGAGAAAACTGGTGTTGAACTTAGAAACATGATGCCTTGGATTGCAGCGAATAAAATCGTAGATCAAGACAAAAACTAATTATAATGGTATACTTTTTGAAACTTCAAAAAGTATACCTCTATTGTAATAAAGTATAATTTATTATGAAAAAACACACTCGTCAAAGAGCTCCCAAAAAAATCCGATACAAAAAAAACAAATCATACAAAAAAACACTTTCTATAATAGCTATTATATCTATTTGTATTTTACTAGGATTAGCAATTGGAAGCTTTTATGGAACTGAAATTGATGAGGTAACGGAAGATATCAAATCAATAGCAACAATTGATATAGAACATTCAGACAAAGAGAATCCCAAAAAAATTATTACATTTGAAGAAAAAACTCGTGCATTAGAAATTGCCTATGTTGATAATACTGATAATAACATATATATAGAAGAACCAAAACAAGAAAAAGATAAAAACAATATATTTCATTTTGAAGAACCAAACTTAGAAGAGATTGATAAAAAAGTAGAAAAGCAAATAGAACAACCTATATTTGTGGCTCCACAAACAATAGAAGAGATAAAACCTAAAAAGATTGTAATAGAAAATAAAAAACCTATGCAAGTTAAAAAAATATCAAATAAACCAAAATTAGCAATTATAATTGATGATGTTACTACTAAAAGACAATTAGAACGTATCTTAGATATTGGTTATGTTGTAAATATGGCATTTTTACCTCCCACTGATGGACATAAAAACTCAGCAAAGATCACCAAAAGATTAGATACTTACATGATTCACTTACCGTTGCAAGCAAGTAGTAGTAAATATGAAGAAGATAATACTTTATACATTCATCATAGTATTGAAAGAATAGAGGAAAGAATAAAAAGTTTAAAAGCTCTTTATCCAAAAGCAGATATATTAAATAATCATACGGGGAGTAAATTTACATCAAATCAAGTTGCAATGGATAAACTATTTCAAGTATTAAAAAAATATAATTACACCTTTATAGATAGTAGAACAACAGCAAAATCAGTAGCAAGGCAATCGTCAAAAAAATACGGTGTAAAAATGTTTAGTAGAAACATTTTTTTAGATAATAAAAAAGATAAAAACTACATACAAAAGCAGTTAAAAAAAGCAATTAAAAGTGCAAAACAAAATGGTATGGCAATCGCAATAGGTCATCCATATGGAATTACTTTTAAGACATTAAAAGAATCAAAGCATCTTTTAAAAGATTTAGAATTGGTATATGTAAATCAACTATGATAGATGAGATTAGTTTTCACATAGATAAATTGGATTCTATGAAAAAATATCCTAAGCATATTTATTCTATCGGAAATCAAGAATTACTTCAAAAAAGAATGGTATCTATTGTTGGAACTCGTAAGCCAAATTCTTATACAAAACAGTATACTTATGAATTAGCTAAGGAACTTTCAAATAATAATATTTGTATTGTAAGTGGTGCAGCTATGGGTGTTGATGCTATTGCTCATAATGCTGCAGGAAGTTCAAATACAATTGCTGTAGCAGGTACGGGATTAGATATACGCTATCCAGCTGTAAACAAAAAACTCATTGAAGATATTGAAATTAATGGTTTAATGCTTAGTCAGTTCCCTACAAAAACCCCATCTCAAAGATATAATTTTCCTATCCGTAATGAAATTGTAGTGTCACTAGGCGAAGTATTAATTGTAACTCAGGCTGATGAAAATAGTGGAACGATGAGAAGTGTAGAGTTTGCATTGCAAATGAATAAACCTATTTACGTATTAGCTCACAGAATAGGGGAGAGTATAGGAACTAATAAACTTTTAGAAAAAGGATTAGCAAAACCTATATATGATATAAATCAATTTATTGAAGATTTTGTTGGTTATAAGAATGATATAAAACATAATGATGATTTTCTAGAATATTGTAAATCAAGTCCTACCTACGACGAAGTGATGAAAAAATTCCCCGAAAAATTATTTGAGTATGAATTATCTGGAAAAATTAAAATCGAGAGTGGCTTGGTTTTTGTTGTATAAGTAAATGTGTTTAAAATTATCTCAATGAGATAACTTTAAACTTACTATTTTGATATTGAGTCATTACCATTCCCACATTTGCATTGATATATGTAGGGTCAGATATCGTATATCTTGTACCTTTATATTTGAAATTTGCACCAGTGACTTTTGATGATAAAGCAACCGCTGTTGCTAAGTGATCATTGTATTTTACCCCTATAACGTCAAGATTTAACAAGCTTTTTACTAAATAACTAAACAAAATACTTCTATCTTCACAATCACTATATGGATAATTTATAGTTTCCTCTGGAAACATCACTTTTTCATAATTAAATTGTTTTTGATCTGTTTTGTACTTAAATGATGTTTGAACAAATCGTAAAAGTAAATTAACTGCTTCAATTTCTGATTTTCCTTTTACTAGTGGAGCTAGTTTTACTAAAATAGAATTAGATAATGGTGTAGAATTTTTTGTACTAAAGTAGATATTATAATCTGACTGAGGAAATGTTTTATAGAAATCAATTAAATCTAAACTATATTGCGTATTTATCGTATGGAGCTTACCCTCGTAATTAAAAGATAAAGATTTATTTTGTAAATTATTATAAAATTTTATCTCTTCAAATAAAGTAAAAGATAACATTTTCTTAGCCTTTGGATATTCTCCTGCATAAGTATAAATACTTCCAACATTTCCAATTTTACCATTCGGTGTTAATATGTAGTATTTTTTATTTTTTAATGTAAAAAATGATACTTGGTATAGACTGTGTTGCATAGTAGACATAAGATAGATACGATTTGAATTGTATCCAACTTTTGTATCAAAGTTCATTTTAACTAAGATAAACCATGTAAATAGATTCGCTTTGTTATTTTCTTTATTAAAAATGTTTAATCCAAGCTTATGTATCAATTGATATTTTGCCCAATCGTTAAGATTTAACCTATTACTATTTGATTCTATTTGTGTTATGAGTTTTTTGTAATTAGTTTGACTCATCATATCCCAAAATGAACTTATAGAGCTTTTATTAATTTCATTAGTTTGAAATATTGTTTTTTTATCATATTGAATTGTGATTGGATTAGAATAAAATTTGAAACTTGTATTATCAAAATCTTTTATCAATTTTACTTTTTGTACTATTTGTTTTGGTTTTGGAATTATTGTTTTTTTTATCGGTTCAGTAATTACAATAGGTGATTCTTTAATTTCTTTTATAGGAAATTTTATTGGTTTCTTTATTGCAGGAATAATAATAGGTTTGGCTTTTTTATAAGGAGAGGGGGTACTCATTGATTTAAATTCTTCCCAATCTTTTTTTAACATATCGCTGAATTCTTCATCTAAACTTTTTTTATATAAAGAATACTGACTACTTTGTGTCTTTAACCATTCTTGGTAATCATCGGCTATAGCCAAGCTTGCAATAAATAATAATACTAAAATAAATCTAAACATTTTATACCTTTTATATTGTTGTCTTTAATAGTTTATTATAAGCTGAAACTCTATCATTTACTTTTTTAAGATACTTTCTTGTCTCTGTATATGGTAAATTACTTATTAGTTTATTATATACTTGTTGAGGACTTAAAGTATTAATTGTTGTTGCTGCTTTATTTATATTTGTAGTTCCTATAAAGGTTTTAGCAACATTTCCTGCTCCGGTATTATATGCTGCAATTGCACAATAAAGTCTACTTTGAGGATTTTTAATTTTTTTAAGATATCTATAGTACAGAATATGTAAGTAACCAGATCCTATAGTGATATTTTTTGTTGGATTATACAAGTAACCAGAAGATAAAACTCTTCTTTTATTATAAAGGTATTGATAGCTATCAATGCCAGCACTCTTTGGAACAATTTGCATGAGACCAAATGCTGGTATATGTGATCTGGCCATTGGATTAAATGAACTTTCACTATGCATAATCGCATATATCAATTCTGCAGGAATTTGTTGTTTGTTTGCATTTTTAATTACATCTTTTTTAAATGTTATTGCTTTTCTTATCATAGAATTAGAAGGCATTTTTACATTAGCTTTATAGATAAAATTACCTTTATGTTTCACTATAATTAAGTTTTGTTTTTTTAGTTTATTTCTCATTGCAGTTTTTTCTTGTGCACTTATGATATCTGCAATTAATTTTTGATTTGATTTAATAGGTTTTCGTTTTTTATTTAATTTTTTCTCTATTTTTTTCTCTAATAAATCTTTTTTATAAGCAGTTTTAACATCTTCATTTAATAGATTATCAAACATTTTTTCAAGTTTCTTTTTGGCTTCTATCTGATTTTTTGCAATTACTTCCAGAGTAATATTTTTTTTTGCATAATCAATAACCTTTTTACTATTTAAATCTTTTCCATATTCTACATATTTATTTTTTGTAGATAAATCTGCTTTTCCTTTTTTTGTTGGCCATTTTTTACCTAATTCTTGTGAAAATTCTTTGAATGCTTCTTTGTGTGCTTTTTGGTATGTGTGAAACTCTTCTTCAATTGTTTGTTTATATTGTTTGTATCCTGATTCTTGTTCTTTTTTAAAATCTGAAAATTCATCAGCACTAATATTTATTGTAAATAGTAATGTAATAAGTATTAATATATTTTTCATTTTTGTACCACCCATGCACATATTTCACCATCTTGTCTTGTATAAAGTGCTTTGGTTTTTGTGCTTATTTTCACTTCTTCTACAGTATGTAAAGACGAAGAGGAAGAGCTTGACGTGACTTTATTTCTATTTGATGTATTCTTTTGTCTATATGTAACATTGTCTACTATTATACTATTTTGCGTTGCAATTCTATTAATTGCTCTAGATATTGCAAGGTCTTTTTGTGCTTCTACCCCTTTAAAATGTATTTGAGAACATCCTACTGCTGCAATCTTATCATTATCAGTGTATGGATCAAGGAGCCATTTGGGTTCGCTATTTTGTTTTGTTACTGTTGTATTATTTGAAGTAGTACATCCAGATAATAACATAACACTAACAATAAGCGATAAATATTTTAACATTTTTTTTCCTTAAAAAAAAAGCAGGGTTAATCCCTGCTTTTTATGTAGTTTAATAATTAGATACTACTCAGCAGCTTTTTCTAATTCCATATCAAGTTCACCATTAGCTTTAGCGGCTAAGAATTTTTGATACATTGCTTTATCATTTTTAAATGAAGTTTTAACAGCACTTTCCATTTGTTTTTTTACTGGTTCGTTACTTAATCCAACTAAAACATATAGAGTTCCTGTATTACTTTTCCAAGATTCTACACCACGACTTCCTTGTAGAGTTTGACTTGCAAGTTGCTTAGAAACCTTAGAGTTAGCTTTATCAAATGTTGCTGCACTTCCAGAACCTGTTGTTGCTTTGTAAGATTTGAATAAAGTACTAACTTTTACACTTAGTTGATTAGCTAATGCATCTCTACCTTCTGCAATTGCTTCAGCTCTTTGCATACCTAAATCATTTCCAGCATTTCCTGGTGCAACACCAAGTGCTACAATTGAACCTTCTAAGTAAGGATTACATGTCCATTTTGGAGCAAGTTGACCATCTTGTTTACATCTGAAGTCTGCTTCTTCTTGTTTTTCTGGAGTAGGTTGTCCCATACAACCAGATAAGATGGTTGCAATAACTGCTGCTGATGCAATTTTTAATAAATTTTTTTTCATAATTATCCTTTTTATTTTAATTATATACCAATACTATTTAATATAACTTAAATAATATTGTATTTTAAACAACACTAACTTCTACATCCAATGACTTTAAAAATGTGGTTTAGTGTTCTCATCACTTTCATTATCAAAGATATAATTAAGATGTGATTTTGCATGATAGAAAGTAGTAAATAAGTTTTAGTTTTATCTGTTTCTATATTAAAGACATTATTTACTTTAGGACACGAGGAATATTATAATATTTATTTTATTGTATTTTAGTCTTCTAATTCTACTTTATAAGCTAAATATAAAAATTATTTATTTATACTGTTTTCTACGACAAATAAAAACTCCTATCTCAAAGGAAGTTAAAAATGAAAAATAAATTAAAATATTACAAGTTTATGAGTGATATGTCTGGTATTTTTTTAAAAAACTATGATTTCGATAAAGCAATAAATAAGTTTTTAAAGAAACTTGCCATCAAAACTAAATCTGATAGAACATATGTTTTTTTATTTAAAGATAATTTAAATAGTATGGATAACACCCATGAATATTGTAAAATTACTGCTCTTCCAGAAATAGAAAATTTACAAAACTTAGAAACTTCAGCAATTAAATGGTGGATGAAAAAGTTAAAATCTAATAAAATTATTAATATATCAGATTCAGATAAACTTTCTAAAAAAGCAAAACCAGAACAAATATCTTTAAAAGCGCAGGGCATTAAATCTATTTTATGTCATCCTTTTTTTATAAAAGATAAATTGATTGGCTTTGTTGGCTTAGATAATGTAACAAAAGCACAAAAATGGGATAATTTAACTATTGAATATTTAGATATAGCAACAAAAATTATTACAAAAGCATTTGAGAAAGAGGATTATAAAAAAAGAATTTCAGAAATTAATTCTACATTACAAGCTACACTAGAAGCATCAAATGCAGGAGTTGTTGTAATTAAAAAAGATGGAACAATAATTAATCATAATAATAAATTTATAAGAATGTGGAAATTAAAAAATGAGATAATTACTAAAAATAATGATGTGACTTTACCCCGTGCAAAATTAATGCTACTTAGTCCAACACCTGATGAGTTTGAAAAAAGGATTTCAGATACACTATTGGATCCTTATGATGATGATCTATTTGTTGCATATAGAAAAGATGGTTCAATTTTAGAGCTTAGCTCCCAAGCAATGTATGTAAAAAATGAGCATATAGGAAGAGTTTGGAAATGCACAGATATAACCAAGCAAAGAAACTATGAGAACAAATTACAATTAATATCTAAAGTATTTGAAAAAAGTAATGATGCAATTTTGATAACAGATGAAAATACGAAAATAATTGAAATCAATGAAGCTTTTGAAAGAATTACGGGATATACGACGAATGAAGTTTTAGGTAAGAATCCATCATTATTACAATCTAATTGGCATAATAGAGATTTCTATAAAACTATATGGAAAGATATAATAGATAAAGGATATTGGGAAGGTGAAATATGGGATCGCCGAAAAAATGGTGAAACCTATGTAAATAAAACGTTTATCTCCAAAATAGAACATAAAGGAAAGGTGACGAATTTTATTGGAATATCAAAAGATATCACCCAAAGAAAAGAGTATGAAGATCAGATTAAACAGCTAGCATATTATGATGTATTGACAGGATTACCAAATCGAACATTATTTGATCAAAACTTAGAAATTGTTATAAATGAATGTAGACGTTATGATAGAAGATTTGGTTTACTTTTTTTAGATTTGGATGATTTTAAATTTGTAAATGACAATTATGGTCATTTAATTGGAGATAAATTACTTCAAAGTATTGCAAAAATATTAAAGAAAAGTGTTCGTCAAAGTGATAGTATAGCTAGACTGGGTGGTGATGAATTTATTTTAATAATTAAAGATTTAAAAAATAATTCTGATATAGATAATATAGCACAAAAGATTATTCATGAAACATCGAAGTCTATAATTATTGATTGTCATAAATTAGATATAGGTGTAAGTATAGGGGTGTCAATCTATCCTGATGATACAAAGTCTTCAATAGAACTCATAAAAAAAGCTGATATTGCAATGTATCATTCAAAAAATAATGGTAAAAATCAATACTCTTATTTTAAAAAGGAGATAAAGTAATTATCATCCTCCTCCAACAAACTGTAATAGTTCAATTTTATCATTATTCTGGGGTATAAACTTATCCCACTGGTCTTTTTTTACTATCTCCATATTTACTGCTGATGCCATCACTTTATCTTCAATTTCAAGTGATTTAATTATATGTTCTAATGTTTCTCCATCTTTAAATGTTTTTGTTTCTCCATTAATGATTAGATTCATTTTAATCCTTTTTTATTAAATTTTATACTTCAAGAACTTTTGTCTTGTCTGAAACTTGCCATTTTAAATCTATCGCCCATTCCTGTAGGAGTTAAAAGAATTTTGACTTTGTTTGCTTCTCTTAGGTATGTTTGATTATCTACATTTTGATGTAAAATTTCAAGTAATTCTGTTATGCCAAATGATACTAATGCTTTAAGTTGCGTTACATAACTAATATTTTTAATTCCCAATATCTCAAAACTATCAATAACATGTTGAAAATTTACATCATATGTTATATCAGATTTTTCATATAATTTTTCTAAATTGATATTAGTATCAAAGATAGGGAATACATTATGTTTCTCATATACTCTACATGAAAAATCATTTCTAGGATATCTTTCCCCATAGTCAAAGGTGATAAATTCAAAGGTTTTAATATTATTTGACATATCTTGAGCGAATTCTTCATAGCCTCGTGATATTTCACCTTTAGTAATATTATATTTATTACAGTACTGTTCTAAAAATTTATCTTCGTTATTAACAAATATAATTTTATTATTTTTCACCATTGCTTTTTGTAAATGATTTTTTTCATTTGTATATACTAAATCACAAGGAAACGCATCGTATATTTCATTTGCAATGATAAATGCTTGATCTAGTTTTAAGTCTTTTATATCATTATAATGGATGAGGTTTATATCTGTTCCAAAACATTTGAAGAAATATTCTTTTTGTTTTTTTCTTAAATTTTTATGCTTTTCAATTATTATAAAATTGAGTGTTTTGATTAATTCTGGTTTGAGGGTAAAAATAAATTGTATTATATCCGCTAAAAGATAACCATGATGTGCTCCAATCTCTACAATAGAGGTGTCTTTAGTTAAAAATCCTTTCTCTATGATATTAATAACTCTTTTTCCGATTGAACCTCCAAAAAATTTGCTAGAACTAACGGCAGTATAGAAGTCACCATTTTTACCAATATCTTTGTAGTTTGAATAGTAACCATTTTTACCATAAAGCCAGTTATTAAAGTATTGATTAAAAGGAATTATCTTATGTTGCATGAAAGGTTTATATTTCTATTCTTGAATAAATTTCTAATAGTTCTATTTGCTTATCAATTTTAAGACTTTCAATCTCTAGTGTTTTTATTTTTCTAGAATTTTGTATCGTTTCAACATCTGATTGTGTTTTCATGCCGACATCAAGTTGCTCTTTTATTTGAGTTACAAGAGAATCGTAGAGTTCTATATCATTTTTAGCTATTATCATTTTTTTATTGAGACTAATTATTTTTGAATTTACATTATCAAATAAGACTTTTTCTTCTTCTTTTTTGTCTTGTAATGTAGCTTTATTTTGAAGATATTCTAGTTTTGCACTTTCAATGGTATTAGAATATTTAATATCCAATGGTATAGTAATATTAAATCCATAGTTTTGTGTTCCATCTTTAGTTAGAGAGGGATTATTATCTGTATCATGATATTTAGTATAATCAGCAGTAAAGTTTATTGTAGGTAAATAATTTGAGCTAATCATATTTTTAAACCAATATGATGTATTTATTTCATCTTGTGCTTGTTTGATATATATATTTTTTTCTAAAAACTGATCATCTTGCGACAATGTTAATACAGGTAATTTCATCTCTTCATATTTTTTATCAGAAAAAGTTGAAAGATTACTCACATATATTGTTCTTTGATATTCTAAGTCTATAAGGGTATTTTGTTTTGAATTTGCATCTAAAATAGCATTATCTAAAAAAGATGTGTCTAAGATTCCATTGAGTACTTGCTCTTTTTTTCTTTCCACATCAAGTTTTGCATTTTGTATCATAAGGTTTTGTTTGGAGATACTTACATCTATTTTTTTGATTTGAAATAATAAATTTATTGTTTGTTTAATCAATTCTTTTTTTTGTAGATTGATGCTTGTGTTTGTTTGATTTTGAACACTTTTTGCATATTTAATGGCATAGTAAATTCCCCCACTTTTAAAAATTGGTTGAGAGATACTAATAAAAGATTTTTGTGTGTCATATGTTTCGGTATTAGAATAAATATACTTATAAGTGATTGGATTTATCCAATCATTTTTTAATTTATTACTATCTTCCATCGCTTTATCATATGAGAATTGTAATATATCTTCTTTTGTTTTTGATAAATAGTTTTCATTGGCATTTACTACACTAATAGCTCCTATGAAAATTAAAAATAATAAATTAGATTTTTTCAACTGCTTGTTCCAATCTCTTAAATCCTTGATCAATTTCATTTTTGGATATAGTAAGAGGTGGTAGGAATCTTAATGTGTTTTTTCCAGCTTTAAGAATTAAAACACCCTCTTGAAATGAATTTGAAATGATATCACTTAGTGTCTGCGCATCTTTTACACGTAAACCTCTCATTAGTCCTAATCCTACAATATCTTCAAATAAATTCATGTGATTTTCATAAAATTCTTTCAATTTTTTTTCAAAATAAATGATTGTCTCATCTAAACTTCCATCATTTTTAATCTCATCTAAAATATTACAAACTTCAAGTGAAGCAG
>Ga0193958_1000453_pt1 | contig 15098 bp, 14 predicted proteins | sample FB_1_MG_FD_140320 | JGI IMG/M metagenome (GOLD analysis project Ga0193958, IMG submission 140320) | Microbial mat bacterial communities from the Broadkill River, Lewes, Delaware, United States - FB_1_MG | ecosystem: Environmental > Aquatic > Freshwater > River > Microbial mats | place: USA...
GTCTTAAATTGTTAAACAACCACTGCAACCGTTGCTGCAGCGAGGAGGCGTATTCTATACAATCCTCATATTCTGTCAAGGTTTTTTTGAACTTTAATTCAATCAGCGAACTGAGCAAATCAACTTCAAACCAACCTCTCTGACATCACGAAATACACAATGAAATCAGAGCCTTAGACGCCAACCGGACAAGCCGTTTGTGTCTGAGTGAGCGGCGCATTATAGACAGATCTGAGCGGCTGTCAACGCCTTTTATGAACCTTTTATGAATTTAATTTGGTGGGTAAAACGAAGGACAGGACCTCAAGCGGGTTAAGGCCCTGTTTGCAAAGAATTTATTGCGATTTAGACTAAATTAGGTAGCGCATCACGTGTGGATTCAGCAATCTCGATCTCTTCATTCGTTGGGATAACGTAGACATCAACGCTAGAACGCGCGCTATTAATCTTCAGGCGGTTATCATCATTTGCACTTATATCGATATCCACGCCTAACCAGCCACAACGTTCCGTGATTTTTCGACGGATCAATGCTGAGTGCTCGCCAATACCAGCGGTAAACACTAATACATCTAAACCAGATAACGCCGAAGACATGGAACCAATCTCACAAGCAGCCCGATAGGCGAACAAGTCTAGCGCCTGGCGTGCCTCTACCGCTTTACTCTCTTGCAACTCACGAACATCAGAACTTATTCCCGAAACACCTAATAGACCAGACTGGCGATACAACACATCTTCTACTTCATCTAAAGACATTTTATGCTCTCTTAGAAGATAGAAAACCACGCCTGCATCAATACTGCCGCAACGCCGTCCCATCATCAGGCCGTCTAGTGCGCTAAAGCCCATAGTACTGGCAATACTCTTACGCTCTTTCATGGCACACAAGCTGGCACCATTGCCTAGGTGCGCGACAATCACTTTTCCATTGGCGCGCGCGCCAGCGACGGTTGGCAATACATTCGCAATGTACTGATACGACAAACCGTGGAAACCGTAACGCACAACACCTTCATCTGTTAGTGCACGTGGAATGGCAAACTGATGCGCAACCATTGGCTGCCCGCTATGGAAAGCCGTATCAAAGCAAACCACCTGCTGCAAGTCTGGCCAGCATTCATAAATTGCCTCGATCGCCGCTAAACTATGAGGTTGATGATTTGGCGCTAATGGTGTGTAAGCCGCTAACTGTTTAACAACTTCATCCGTCACTAACGTTGGCTGACTAAAGCGTCGTCCGCCATGAACCACGCGATGCCCTGCGGCTAACAGCTGAATGTCTGACTGACCATGAATGTAATTCATAAGCCAAATACTCAGGTCATAGTGTGAACCTGTTTGCGGAATTTCGCCGATTCCGGAAAACCAATTCTCAGTATCGCCACCCAAGGTAAATACTGGGTGGCCCGATACGATGGATTCAATAGCCCCTTTGGCTAGCAGGTCGCAGTCGTCAGGGCTGTATAGCGCAAACTTGATGCTGGAGGACCCAGCATTAAAAATCAGAATTGCTTCACTCATAGTCTATCCGTGGTTATTTTGTTCATATTCTAACGTTTTGTAATGACAATATGATGAACAACCCCGCCTCTGGACTAGCACTTAGCGTGTAGCATAAGGATGAGTTTGCGCCCAATGCTCAGCAATATCAATACGCTTTGCGATCCAAACCCGATCATGTTGCGCAATATGATCTAAAAATCGCTGTAGTGCAGCAAAGCGACCAGGACGTCCTGCAATACGACAATGCAACCCAATCGACAACATTTTTGGCTCGGTCTCCCCTTCGGCATACAGCACATCAAAGGAATCCCGCAGATAGCTGAAGAATTGATCGCCACTGTTAAAGCCTTGAGGTGTGGCAAAGCGCATATCATTAGTGTCTAAGGTATATGGAACCACCAAGTGCGGCTTTGTATCACCTGCAGTGGTTTCAACTTCCGTCCAGAATGGCAAATCATCACCATAATAATCGGAGTCGTAGCTAAACCCACCCTGCTCAACCAATAGGCGGCGGGTATTTGGACTATCGCGGCCGGTGTACCAACCTTTTGGCTTGCTGCCGGTTAGCGACTCAATAATCTCAATCGCCTGCTGCATGTGTTCCCGCTCTTGCTCTTCGGGCATTTCCTGATAATGAATCCAGCGCAAACCGTGGCAGGCAATCTCATGACCTTGTTCGACAAATGCCTTAGTCAGCTCGGGGTGACGCTGCAGAGCCATCGCCACCCCAAAAATAGTCAGTGGTAATTCACGCTTTTCAAACTCTTTCAGGATTCGCCAGACACCAGCTCGCGAGCCATACTCATAGATAGACTCCATACTTAAGTGCCGGTCGGGATAAGACTGTGCGCCAATGATCTCTGACAGGAACTGCTCCGAGCCCTTATCACCATGCAATACACAGTTCTCGCCTCCCTCTTCGTAGTTCAGCACAAACTGTACTGCAATTCGGGCATTGCCAGGCCAGTTTGCCTGTGGCGGCTTGCCTCCATAACCGATCAGATCGCGGGGATAATCATTACCAGGGTTCGCTTGTTGGCTCATTGCTCAGGCTCCTTAAAGTATCCGGCTCAATTGAGCGCGGGTTTTCATTGATATTACAAAGTCGCAGCGTTAAATTAAATTAAAAGGAGAAATAAATATGGGTAAGCTAACCACGCACATTTTAGATACCGCACATGGCAAGCCTGCGGCTGGCGTTGCGGTTCGACTGTTCAGTATCGGCAGCGAACGAATTTTACTAAAATCCGATACGACTAACTCTGATGGCCGACTGGATACTCCCTTATTAGAGGACGACACCATGGCTAAAGGCACTTTTGAGATTGAATTTGATATCGGTGAGTATTTCCGTAAATTGAAAGTCCCCATGGATGATCCCGCATTTGTCGATGAAGTGGTTCTGAGATTCGGGATTGCCAATGTCGATCAGCATTATCATGTGCCGCTAGTGGCAACGCCGTGGAGTTACTCTACTTATCGCGGCAGCTAAGCCTTAAAGCTCAATACTATAAATGGCTGTAAGTTCAGGGCATCTGCCGTGTTTACAGCCAGTTTTTACGCCGGAACAACCACACCATCACCGCAACAATCCCAATCATTACGCCCCATAATACGGGATAGGCATAAGGCCACTTAAGCTCCGGCATATTGGCAAAATTCATTCCATAGACACCGGCCAGGAACGTCAGCGGTATAAAGATGGTAGAGATAATTGTTAGCAGGCGCATAACATCATTCATACGGTTACTCGCGCTGGATAAGTAAACATCCAATAAGCCTCCTAACATTTCCCGATAAGTCTCGATAAGATCAATAATCTGAATGGCATGATCATAACAATCACTAAAATACGGGCGATGTTCTTGGTCTAGCTTGCCCTCATCATCCCGTAATAAATGACTCAGCACTTCGCGATGTGGCCACAAGCCGCGTCGCAGCAGTAATAAATCACGTCGCACTCGATGTAGCTCTGTCAGCACCTCTTTATCCGGAACTTCCAAAATACGCGCCTCCAAGTCCTCAACCGCCTCACCAAGATCTTCTAGTATTGGAAAAGCAGCATCAATGACCGAGTCCATCAATGCATACAACAAATAGTTAGCATCTTGTTTGCGCAAGCGCCCTACTGAGCCCTTCAGACGTTTGCGAACGGGGTCAAAAATCGCGCCATCGCCCTGACAAAAACTTAAGACACCATGCTTGCCGACAAATAAGCTAATTTGCTCCAGCTCAATATCATCACCGACCATTTTAGGTAAGTTGAGCACAATAAAGAGATGCTTTTCATGTACATCCAGCTTAGGCCGCTGCCCTGCATTTAACACATCTTCCAGTGCCAGTTTATGCAGACCGAACGACTCCCCGAGCTGCTGCATCCGTGACGTGGACTGATTACCGACCGTGTCCAGCCACGTAATATGATCAACCTCATCCGCCGGTTTAAAGCTGATCACATCAGCCTCGGTATTCGGCACATAACTAATGATCGCGCCATTGTAGGTCCAGAGCGTGGAATGTGCCTGAATATCCGCCCCTTCCTCAGACTCCACTAACGTACCCGGCGCCGTTCCCGGCAAATGATAAAACTTGTTAAATGGCTTCATACGCGAGCGATACTCTTCAGGCAGTTTAGGAATTACAGCAAAGTGCAAAATAACAGATATATTTCTTTGGCTAAACTGTCACGGCATCTGTTGAGCGCCACCATCACTCGCAATAAGGCAGATCATGGCTACCACCCGCTGATAACTTATGTCAGTATGCCTTCATTAACAACGCAGTTCTGGAGGAGTCCTTTATGCAAATGTCACTCGTTTTAACGGTTTTAAGTGATGACCGTCCGGGTTTGGTAAAAATGCTATCCGATGTCCTAAAAGAATATCAGGGCAACTGGACCGAAAGCCGCATGATTCATTTGGCTGGAAAGTTTGCTGGCCTACTGATGGTGTCGGTACCGGAGTCAGAATTTGATGACCTGGTTTCTGCGTTGCACGATCTGGAAGATGACGGACTGGAAATCAGTGTAGATGCGACTGCCAACGAAACCGCGGTAGAAACAGCTGAAACACTGGAGCTTGAAGTACTGGGCCAAGACTCACCTGGCATCATCAACCGCATTACCAATCAGCTACTGACCTTATCCGTCAATATTGAAGAGTTAAGCTCTGAGCAGCGCAGCGCGCCCATGTCTGCCGAGCTATTGTTTTATGCCAAGCTGAGTTTGGGGCTGCCAAAAGGCGTGACGGCACAACAGGTTCAGGATGCTTTGGAAGAGTTACCCAATCAGCTAATGGTTGATATCAACTTCAGCTAAAGCAAACCCGCTTACATAAAACCGATTACATCCAGTAGCCACGGCAAAATCACCGCCGTGGCGAACGCAGATAGCGCCATCGCCAGACCAGAGAATGCGCCCATCTCAGGGCTTACCTGAAATGCTCGTGCGGTACCAATACCATGAGCGGTGACACCCATCGCAATTCCCTTCACGCTATCATCCTTAATACCCATTAACGCCAGTATTTTGGTACCAAATACTGCACCCAGAATACCGGTCACAATAACCAGTACCGCCGTTAATGAAGGCAGGCCTCCAATTTGCTTGGAAATACCCATAGCGACCGGCGCAGTCACTGATTTGGGTGCCAGAGATAGTTGCGTCTGCAAACTGGCTCCCAACCAACGCGCGATGTAAACAGAGCTTAATATGCCAATGGTAACGCCGGACAATAAGGCCACGGCTACCGGAAACCATAACTTTTTAAGCTTGGAAAATTGCTGATACAGAGGAACTGCCAGCGCAACCGTGGCAGGCCCCAATAGGAAGTGTACGTATTGCCCACCAGCAAAGTAGGCTTCGTAAGTGGTCCCCGTGAGCATTAAAAAACTAATCAGCACGGCAACAGAAATGACCACCGGATTTAATAAGGGATGCATATTGGTCAGAACGTATAACCGGTACGCCAGACTATAAGCCACCATGGTGACTGTTAACCCCAATAATGGCGAAGCTGATAAATAAACCCAGAGTGTTGCTAAATCCGTTTCTGGCATTACTTAGGCTCCGGCTTAGAGATCAAGCGATTGCAGGCCACCATAATACCGGCAGTGGCTGCGAAGGTAATAATGGCACTTAGCAAGATTGCCACACTAATTGGCAGCCACTCATTACCGATGCGCTCAAAGTGAACCATAATGCCAACGCCCGCAGGCACAAATAGCAGGGATAAGTGACTCAATAAATTACCAGAGGCAGTCGCTAGCGAGTCTGGTGTGCCGCGACGAACCAATAAGGTGATAAACAGTAAAATCATTCCCATCACCGGGCCGGGTACAGGAAGCTTCAGGTAAAGTACCGTAAACTCCCCCACTAGCTGATAAATCAGCAATAGTGTTAACCCGTTCAGAAATATCATGACCTATTCCTTATCGTTACTACGCCCGAGTATCCGGTTCCAAGCTAGTTTGCTTGAGCCTTTACTCAAGGCATACGCCAATACACCAATCACGAATAAAATTGGCAAGTAGTACCAGAAGAACGCCATTAACGCTGACCAATTCTCCCAACCCCAAACATCCGTTGCGCCTTGGTAAGCGAAAATAGAACCCAGACCAGGCATCAAACCAATCACAAAAGCCGCCGGTGCCGCTAATAAACCATGCCAGTCAAAGCCATCAGCCAGCCAAGCATAAATAGCAAACATCTCGATGGTTGCCATCAAGAAGTAAATCGACACCCACGCGCAGCCCGAACGACTCTTCCATTTGCTGTTACGACGCTCATGCAGTAATTGCATGGCATACAGAATCCGACCGCTATCACCACGCTTTAACGAAGGAAACACTTCCAGTAGGATTTCTGCGCCTTTAAGCACACCGTCATCCCCACCTTTCAGGCATTCTGCCATCGTTTTTGGAAATAAAGGACGCAATACCTCCATATCTTCGGAGGTAGACTCTTTGGCTAGAAACGCTTGTAGCGATTCACCGGCTGCTTCTACCCGTAAGCGCTCTTCGCGCCACATTTTACGGCCTTTTTTCAAGCGCTCAGAGTAGTCAGCAACCTCTTTCCATTGATCACCAAAACGCTGGCGAAATACCGTGAACTGCAAACCCTTGCGCGAAAGCTCCGAGAACGCTTGGCTCAGGTCCTGATACTCATCTTCAAAGAATAATTCACCATCACGCTCAGGCTCCCAAATGATCAGCACTTCACGCTGATCATAAGCCTGTTGATACGTCGTCTCATCTACCCCAAATTGCGCATGCACTAACTCATAAGCGTTATCCGCCTGAAGTAGTCCACCCACCTTAATTCCATATACAAACATATAGGATTATTTTCCCGAACCGTTTAGTCCCGCACTGCGCGCGCGCGGAAGGTACGGCCTTTTAGTTTTCCAGCACTCAATTTTTTAAGTGCCGGTTGTAATGCCTCACATGCAACTGCAACATAAGCCCAATTATCAAACAAATGAATTTTACCCACCTGCTTACCGGCAATCCCCTTCTCGCCGGTTAATGCACCAAGGATATCACCCGGCCGCACTTTTTGCTTTTTACCCCCATCAATCAAAATCGTACTCATATTTGGCTGAATGGGTGCCTGGTCCAATAAATTCATTGGTGGCAACTCTTCAGCGCCATTGATAGGGTCAATATCGCCATCGATTAGCGCTACACGATGCGCTTCATCTTCACTGTATAAAGAGCAAGCAATACCTTTACTGCCCGCACGGCCAGTCCGCCCGATGCGGTGCAAATGAATTTCAGGATCGAATGCAATACGGTAGTTAACCACCATATCAATGCCATCAATATCCAAACCACGCGCCGCTACATCCGTTGCAATCAATACCGATACGCTCTTATTCGCAAAGCGCACCAGTGTTTTATCACGGTCGCGCTGCTCAAGATCACCGTGCAAAGCCACCACACTAAAGCCATTTTGATGCAAAGCATCCGCCACATCTTGGGTTTCACGTTTGGTATTACAGAACACCACTGTCGACTCAGGACGGAAATGCTGCAATAGCAAACGCAATGCCATCAGACGATAAGCATCTTCAGTTCGGTAAAAGTGTTGTGTAATGACTGAGTTTTCGTGAATGGATGGTGCTTTAACCATAACTGGTTTCTGCATAATCCGGTTCGCGATTTTTTTGATTTGGCTAGGAAAGGTTGCGCTAAACAACATCGTTTGACGCTGCTCTGGCATCTTTTCAATAATCGCGTCGATGGTATCCTGAAAACCCATTTCCAACATACGATCGGCTTCATCCAGTACCAATGTATGTACATGGTCCAGATTAAGCGTGCCACGACGTAGATGATCATCAATACGACCTGGCGTTCCAACGATAATGTGCGCGCCATGCTCTAGCGAACCCGCTTGAGGGCCGAACGGCATACCACCACATAAGGTCAGGATTTTAATATTGTGAATCGAACGCGCCAACCGGCGAATTTCTTTAGCGACCTGATCGGCCAACTCGCGAGTCGGGCACATAATCAGTGCCTGAATCCGAAAGCGTTTAACCTCTAAACGCTCCAACAGGCCAAGACCAAATGCAGCCGTTTTTCCGGAGCCGGTTTTACCCTGCGCGATAATGTCTTTGCCTTCCAGAATGTCTGGCAAGCTCAGCGCCTGAATCGGCGTCATCTCCTTGTATTCAAGAGAATTAAGATTCTCCAGTAATTCGGGTTGTAGTCGTAGAGATGAAAAAGCTGTCTGGCTCACAATAGTATCCTGATAAATAGCGGAGCCAATTGACTCCGACGATAGTTTACATCGTTTTAGTCACTAGCTAGGATCAAAATTGAGAATTTATGATCAATACATTAGGTAAGCCAAACACGCTTAGTAGTTCAGATTAATCAGCTTAGTACTAGCATCGGATACCAATTGGTGCTGCTCCTGCAAGCTATAACGACCATATAACAACGCTTCTATGACTGTTAAATCAATGACTTGCTTATGCTCATCAATCGCCGTTAGCAAGCGAGTCAGCAGTGAAAAATCGATATCCCGAATATAATCCGGCTTCTTCTCCAGCTTCCAGAGCTTGGTATCACGAGCTGCCCCGTCGCTTTTCAGTGACAGATTAAACAATCCCGACTTCATAAATACCGTCAGACTGTGATGAATCAAATCGCGGGAGACGTGACGACTAAGGTTTGCTGCAAGGCGATTTTCCAAGTCCACCATCGACATGGCTTCTAAAGCGGCAGTCGCATGATAGATGCGAACCAATACGCTTTTGCTCACTGGGTGCCAGCGCTCGTTACGCAAATAACGCTGATATTGTTCCAGTGTAGTCTCGTTCTTTTCAGTACTTTCAGAGCTTGTTTCGGGAGCAACCGGTTTCGGGGTTTCCAGCTTCATATCAATGTAAGCCACCATCTCATGGCTACCAGTGATCGGCGTTAAGCGAATGGCATTAATCCGCTCAAGAAACGCTTTAAACGTCGGGAAGCCATGCTTTTTCTCATCAAACTCCGGATCAATCAGCAGCATGCGCTTTTTTAGCTCAGAGCAATGCGCATAACCGTTTAGGTTACGCAGGGTATTGCGGGCTAATGCCATCGCCTTATTAAATCCGGAGCTGGTCAGTCGTTGCGGCTTCTCACGAACCACATCGGTATACACATAGCGTGAGCAGGAAGATTCCACACTTTTGCTTAATGGAGACTTTGGCCCTACGCCAATGACTTCTTTGCCCATTGCCCGCAGCGCACGAAACAGCGGAGAAAAGTCAGAATCACCCGTGGCTAGCACAAAGCAGGTCAGCTCCGGCATCCGCCAGGCATGGTCCATTACATCAATCGTGAGTTGAATATCAGCCGAGTTTTTACCACTGACCGGATGAAAATTATGAGATAAATCAAAGCCTAAGCGGTCAAGGCTTACTTGTAGTGAACTAATCGCGCTATTTGACCAGTTGCCGTACGCTTTTCTTACCGTTACCGAACCCTGATCGTGCAGGGTTTCCATGAGATACTCGGGACCACAGTGTTTAACCCAATTCGTCAGGTTTTCCACGTCCACGAAGATCGCAATATTTTTAGCAGTCATGTCTTATCCCCTGTTGTTAGCCGGTTTTAGAATATTATTGATTTCAATTGGCTGTAGCGGACTTTCAGATCATTCATTCACCTCCGTTAATCAATTTTTATAAAAGAGAGATGTTTTTAGAATATACAGCAGAATCGCTGAAGAACAAGCCCTAAAAGCTAAACATTGGTTCAGGTTCGAAGAGCGGCATTAGGTACGGCGAAAGACATCCACACGAGCTGGTGGCAAATTGGCCCAGATCAATTGTTTATGCTTTGGTTTGAGCTGCTCATCCTCATCAATTGAAGTAACGGCTAAGTTGTAGCTGAATTGCACGAAAACACCGTCTTTGACTAGCAACTGTTTGATTTGTTGTTTGATGGCAGAGACGACCGGCTTGGGCAATGAGCGAAATGGCAAACCGGAAACAACCGCACTGATCTTGTCGACATCGGCTGGTAACAAGCTGTCCAGCACGCTGGCATCACCTTCGATCACGCGGATTTGTGGGAACTGTTTACGCAGCAAAGCCGCTAAGGTTGGCGAACGCTCCACGGTAATTAAACGATCTGGCGCAACACCCTGCTCCAACAACGCTTTAGTTATAATGCCAGTACCGCCGCCCAACTCAACCACAAAGCCTGATTGCTCACAGTCAACTGCCGTTGCCATCGCTGTGGCTAGCTTAGCAGAGCTCGGGCAACAGGCCCCGACTTCCCTCGGGTGCATAAGGATCTCTTTAAAGAAAATCAAATTCGGACTAATCTTGCGCTGATATTTTCCCGCCTTTTCTGCAAAAAACTCAACTTGTCGCTGCACCAATGTGATCATAAGGTTTAATTTTCTATTCGTCGTTGGTAAGAAATTATCTATTATTATTAGTGATTTTCCCCAGAGGCCAACCAAGGCCAGAGCGGTGATCAATGCTATCAAAAGAACTCAGTTGATAGCAAAATAAACCAACAACTATTCAGTTGGTTCTAAGCGCTATCTATTCTGTCTCTATTTTTTCAATGCGCCTTTTAAGCTACCAGAAATCAGTACTGCTGCATCCAGTAAGCCACGCGGCGCATATAAATTACTGCGTACGGCCAGATAGCTTGGCTGCCATACTGGGTTAAACTTTTCTTTGTAGCGCCGCAAACCTTCGAAATTATAGAACTGTTCACCGTGCTGGAACATTAAATTACCAATCTGATGCCACACGGGTGCCAAGCGATGCTTTTCCAGCCCTGATAATGGAGACATTCCTAAATTAAACCAGTGGTAGCCCTGCGCTTTTGCCCACAAAATGGATTCCACAAACAAATAATCCATCACGCCTTTTGGTGCATCGCTGTGATAGCGCATTAAATCAATCGCCACCTCTTGCTGTTGACCACTGCACCACAGATTACCAAAGCCAACCACTTTCCCCTCGAAGCGCACCACGGCACAAGGAAAGTGATGTAAATAATCCGTTTTAAACGAGCCAATCGAAAAGCTTTTCTCACGCGTATTTTTGCTACCCATCCAACTCTCAGAAATCTGCTGAAACTCGGGCAGTAACGGCGCTAGCTGTTCGGCTGATAATACCTCAAAGCTCAGATTCTCACGCTTACCTTTACTTAATGCTTGGCGTAAGTCGGCCTGTTTTTTACCTTCCAGTGTGAAGTTAGGGAGTTCAACCAAGGCACTCTCACCTAACTTTAATAACGCCATCCCCATATCGATATACAGCGGCAACCATTGAGTTGAGACCTGATAAAAAACGGTCTGCCCGCCTTGCAGGTCACACTGCTCGCGGAAGATCCATAGCAATTCTTCAAAGTCCAATTCATCGCCAACCGGATCACCCATTGTAATCCAGCTCTTGCCCTGAATTTGATACATCAGAAAACTGCGGCCGCTGTCGCTAAACAGAATGTATTTATCGGCCAGCAAAACCAAAGCAGCATGTGCACATTGACTATTAGCCAAAATCGCAGCGGCTTTATCGAGACTTTCCTGATCGGGTAATTCGGGCGTGGTGTAGCTGGGTCGCAACAAACGGTATAGCGCGAAACCAATTCCCAGAATAATCAAAACGACACTGGCCCGTAAAAAGCGCGAGACATTGCCATCCAATGCAAAAGACCACCAAAGGTCCGCTCGGTATTCAACATGCTTAAAGGCGAAAAAGCCCAACCATAAGCTGCCACCAACGATTACACCTGTCAGCAATAACCATTCCGGTGTCATCGCCTGCGCCATGAGCGAGGTTTTACGGTAAAACGCGCGTCGTCCGCTCCAAAGCAGTGCCAGCATAGTTAATGACAACAGTGCTATTTCGTAATCTAAGCCTTTGAATAGGCACGTTACGGCACTTAGCATTAGCAGCCAAACCGTAATATGCCATGCCCCATCCAAACGATTAAATAATCCATGCGCTAGAATCAGCAGGCAAAAACCTGTGACACTGGCTAGTAGATGAGAGGCTTCAATCAAGCTTAATGGGATAAATTCACCCAATAAAGTTTCCCGAGCGGGATCATTGGGTATTGAACCGGAGAATAGTAAAAACGCCCCCAACATAAACACTAGCGTTCCCAGTACTTGCGGGAAGAAGCGATTAATCCAACGCTGCGCTTTATCACCCCAGCTTTGCACGGTACTGCGATGCTGTCCCCATTCGTGGACCAATAACAGCACGATGGTCACCAGAAACGGCAGGATGTAATAAAACAGTCTAAACACTAGCAAAGTCGCCAGCATAATATCCTGTGGGACTTGCGGCAGCGCCAAGGTCATTGAGGCCTCAAACACGCCCAAGCCACCCGGTACATGACTGATAATGCCAATTACCATCGACAGCACAAAAGCGGTGAGAATCTCAGTATAAGTGACTTGCACACTGTCCGGCAGTAGCAAATGCAGCATGTATACGATGACAAAAATATCCAGCACAACCAGAATGATTTGCTGCAAGATCATCGAGCCCGATGGCAAGGCGAGCTGCCAATGCCGTAGCGTAATCAGCCGGCCATCCTTTCCAGTCCATAGCATAATGCCCGCTAACGCCAGCAAAATGGCCACGCCAGACGCTCGTAGCTCTGTCGCCGATAACATCGACAGCTCAGTCAGTACGCCCGGTTCAACCGCTAAGGCAATACCCAGCATGGCGGAAATACCAAAGGTAAACGTCAATGACGTCAGCAGGATGACATTAGCGATTTGCGAGGTATTGAGCCCCGCCAAAGAATACAGGCGGTAACGAATGGAGCCACCGGATAACGCTGCCAGCCCCACATTGTGGCCGACCGAATAAGCCGTAAATGAAGTCAGTGCCACTTTAGAGTACGGGATTTTCACCTTCATATAGCGCAATGCCAACACGTCGTAACAAGTCAGCATAAGGTAGGCGACCACCGTCACCAACCCTGCTAATACTAGCTGCCAAGGCGAAATGGCATGTAGGGCCGCTAGCACATCGCCGGGGTTGATCGACTTGGCAATCTTCGATAAGCCAAACAAAGCCATGCCGAAAATGCCGAGGCTGAGGAGTGCGACCAGCCAATGCCAGTTAAATTGCGGTAATTTCATTCGCTACCTTATGAAAATAAATGTAACTTTTAGGAGTGTCTACGCGTCATATAGATGGTTAATCATAAACATGAGCTATTATGAAAGAAAAAAATCAAAATGATATGCTAACGTTTGGGGAACATGTCATTGCTCCCGGCGAGCGAAAAAGCATTGAACTGCCGGTCACTGACCTTTACACCCACACCACGCTGACCATGCCGATTCAGGTGATTCGCGGTAAGCGTCCCGGCCCTATCTTGTTCGTCAGCGCAGCGATTCACGGCGACGAAATCAATGGTATTGAGATTGTGCGGCGAGTACTGGATTATAAGGGTCTGGAGAAATTGCGCGGCACCTTAATCGCAGTTCCCATTGTGAATGTGCAGGGCTTTTTAGCGCAAACCCGCTACACACCAGACCGTCGAGACCTCAACCGTAGCTTTCCCGGTAATAGCAAAGGGTCGGTTGCTGGCCGCTTGGCCCACCTATTTGTTGAAGAAATCGTTTCCAAATCAGACTGCGGCATCGACTTACATACTGCCGCAATTCACCGCGATAACCTCCCTCAGATTCGCGCCAAGCTAGACAGCCCTGAAACGCAAACACTGGCTGAAGCCTTTGGCGCGGCGGTTATTATGAATGCCAATTTACGCGATGGTTCACTACGCCATTATGCGGCAGAAAATGGCATTCCCATGCTATTGTTTGAAGCCGGTGAAGCACTGCGTTTTGATGAGTCTTGTATTCGTATCGGTATGCGCGGCGTGCTGAATGTCATGCGCCAGCTCGGTATGTTGCCTAAGAAGAAATCTAAGAAACAGATCAGCTCGGTGATTGCGCATTCCTCGCATTGGGTGCGGGCACAGAGTAGCGGTATTTTACGCGCCAAAGCGGAACTTGGTACCCACGTTAAGAAGGGGCAGTTCTTAGGAACTATTTCTGACCCGTTTGGCATGCAGGAAGAAACCATTAGCTCGCCCTATCGCGGCATTATCATTGGTTGTACCAACCTCCCCCTATTGCACGAAGGCGATGCGGTCTTTCATATCGCGCACTTTGATGATGAGCATGGAGCAATCGAAAGCATCGAAGCGCTGCACACTGAAACGGCAGAATGGGAAAATCCAATGTGGGCTGAAGTAAACTAAGCCGATACTACTCACCAAGCAATCGCACTTAAACAGCCATAGCCTAAACCCTATGGCTGTTTCATTTTCAGTGATTGATTTAGTCGAATGTAACGTCCGGTATTATCAATTTCACCTTCTAAAGTGAGCCTCCTACACTGTGTTCATTGATTTGAGGCGGCTCCAATCGGAGGCCACCATTCATTCTTTCACGACTATTCTTGGAGAATATCGCAATGAGCACAATCGACATTGGCATTAATGAAACGGATCGTACAAATATCGCCAACGGCCTGAAGCGTCTGCTGGCAGACTCTTATACGCTCTACTTGCAAACCCATAATTTCCACTGGAATGTCACCGGTATGCAGTTCCGCGAATTGCACCTGATGTTTGAAGAACAATACACCGAGATGGCGATTGCGGTAGATGATGTAGCAGAACGTATTCGTACGCTGGGCGTTGCTGCGCCTGGCACTTACAAAGCCTTCGCAGAGCTGAGTTCAATCAAAGAGGTTGATGGCGTACCAGAGGCAACTGAAATGGTTGCACTGCTAACCAAAGGCCATGAGCAGGTGGTGAGAACTTGCCGCGAAGTGCTGAAAATCGCACAGGCTGCGGATGATGAGTCTACTGCATCACTGGTTTCTGACCGGATGCGTCTGCATGAGAAAACAGCGTGGATGCTGCGAGCTATTCAAAAATAAGCTTAAAAGAGATGAAAAAAGCCGGGACTTGTTCCCCAATGCTGTTCACTTAAGCGGAGCAGCATTGCGATCCACTTGATAGCGGGTCTTTGACATCTTAACCGTTCGGGGCGTCGTTGGCCTCGAGCGCCTCTTCAGAAACAAACTTCCTACTCCCGA
>Ga0193958_1000454_pt1 | contig 15095 bp, 11 predicted proteins | sample FB_1_MG_FD_140320 | JGI IMG/M metagenome (GOLD analysis project Ga0193958, IMG submission 140320) | Microbial mat bacterial communities from the Broadkill River, Lewes, Delaware, United States - FB_1_MG | ecosystem: Environmental > Aquatic > Freshwater > River > Microbial mats | place: USA...
ATTTTTCAACTATATCTTGCTGTATAGCTTTTGCCAATTGAGCAATTTCTTTGCCCTTGGCTCCGCCATGGTTTACCAAAACTAAGGCCTGACGGTCGTGTACCCCCACTGCGCCAATTTTTTTACCTTTCCAAGCGGCTTGATCAATAAGCCAGCCCGCCGCTAATTTGACTTTTCCACTCGCTTGCGGATAATGTGGCATTTTTGGATATTTGGCCAATAGCTGCTCCCCAAACGCCTCCGAAACAATTGGATTCTTAAAAAAAGAACCCGCATTGGGCAAAATTTTTGGATCAGGCAATTTAGCTCGCCGAATGCGCATTACTGCTTCCGCAACGGCCTGAATACTCAAGGGCTGTTCTCCCAATTCTTCTCTAATACTGCCGTAGTCTAAACGAAATAATGGTTGTCTACGTAGTTTTAGTACCAAAGAACAAATAATAAAGCGGCCAGGATAAACAGATTTAAATACACTGTTTCTATATCCAAATCGGCAATCCTCTTGCTCAAATTTGCACATTTCCTGATATTTTCGATCCCAGGCTTGGACCAAATGACAGACTTCCGAAAACTCAACTCCATAAGCACCAATGTTTTGCACTGGAGCCGCACCTACTGAACCTGGAATCAAAGCTAAATTCTCAATTCCCGCCCAATTGTTGGCCAAACAATAAAGAACCAATTCCTGCCAATTTTCTCCAGCACCTACTTCTAAGTAAATAAAGTCGCTATCTTGCCCAATCAATCGTTTGCCCTTCAATTGGTTGTGGATGACTAAGCCTGAAATGTCTCCCTCTAATAAAATGTTGGATCCTCCACCCAAAATGTAGTTGGGCTGCTCTCGCCAATCTCGGAGCAAAGATAATTTGTCTAAAGAGTCAAGAGCTAGATAGGCCTCTGCCTGCGCCGCAATTCCAAAACTATTGAGCGCTTTTAATGAATGCTGGTAAGAAATCATAATCTAGCTGTTATACATTAAAATAAGCACACAAATAGTGGCAATAGTGGTTAATACTGTCGCCATGCGAACTGTAAAGCGAATTCCTCCACAAAATTGCCGAATGGCCTTTTCTTGCTCTGGATACTTAGGAATAATTTCTTCTTCTAGTTTTTTAGGACTAAAAATATGACTGGCCCCAAAATCTACTCGATTTTTAACCAAAACACCATAAGCTTTAACAACCTTAATCCTAGAATAAATGACTATGGTTAAGACTGCAAAAAAGCAAATAATAGTGATGCTAATCAGTACGTTTTCCATTTTTTAATGACTGTTGTGAGGGCCAAATATACACATAAAATAAGCAGCCCCCAATGCTTTCCTGATTGGAAAGCATTGGCACTGCAAAGGCAGATGTATTTAGGTTGTATATACATCTTTATAGTAAGGGGGCGTAGCTAGGGAAATAAAAACGAAAGAATGTTCTTTTTCAGTGAAAAAAATATAACTTAGGGCTGTAAAAATCCCACCCCTTGCATTATGATGGCACCTAAACGAGATCTCCTCTATTATAAACGACAGTATTTTATTACTGCTTTGGATTTAGCACACTTAGCTCAAAGCGAGGAGCAAATGGAAGTAGAGCGTCGAGCTGTATTTGATGAGCTTTATGCTTGGATGCGTCAACATGAAGAGTTTGGAGTCTACTATCCAGAGGATTTAATCATGGGGTTATCGGCAAGCGAAGAACTCTTTTGGGCCAATATTATAGGAGGGCGCTTTAATGAGGAATACATTGCCACAGAACAAGCTTATGGAGTACAATTTGCCCAAGCAGGAATACCGCTAAACGCTTACATTGCTGTTCTATTGGCATTTCATGAGTTTACATATCAAGCATATCAGCGCCAAGGCTTAGCTTCCGTAGAGCGAATGATGGCCTTTAAAAAGTTGTCTCAAGCCTCTCTGGAAATTATTACAGAGGTCTATTCCGCTATGATTCGACAGCAGTTAGAAGAGCAAAATGAGGCCCTCAGAGAACTCTCTACTCCTGTAGCTGAAATTTGGGAAGGAATCTTATTGTTACCTCTAGTGGGATTCATCGACTCTAAACGAGCTAAAGATATGATGGAAACTATGCTTTTTAACGTTGCTGAAAAACAAGCCAAAGTATTCATTTTGGATATTTCAGGGGTTGCCATCGTAGATACTGCCGTGGCTAATCACCTAATTAAAATGACTAAAGCAGGCCGTTTGATGGGCTGTGACTGTATAATTTCAGGAATTTCTGGTTCTATAGCTCAAACTATTGTAGAACTAGGGATTCAAATTGATGAAATTCAAACAACGGGAAGCATGCGAGATGCCTTGGCTCAAGCTATGCGCCAAACCCTATAATTTATTTTAAAGACTAAATAGATGCCTTGTTGACCCCTAATCCAAGGTATGTATTCATTTGCTAACAACTGTGTATGAAAGTTAGAGATATTAGTTATTACAAGCGCTTCTACTTTATTACAGATGAAGCGCTAGCCAAATTGGCAGAAACAGAAAAACAAATGGAAGTCGAAATGCGTCAGTGTTTTGATGAAGTTTATGAACTACTACGCGCACACCCAGAATATAGTTTGTTCTATGTAGAACAATTGATTCCAGTTGTACAATCAGCTGAAAAAGAACTTTGGCTGGATATTACGTCAGCTCGATATGATGAGCGATTCGTTGCTTCTTGTTACTCTTTTGGGCAGTTTTTTGCAGCCTCAGGTTTGCCACTCAAAGCTCATTTAGAATCCCTAATGACTATCTATGAATGCATGTATAGTGCTTTCAAGCGACAAGGACTCAATGATGGTGATCGCATGATGACCATGAATAAAATGGCTAGAACAACCTTAGATATTATTTCAGAAGTTGATAATAATAATATCCAGAAAAAATTAGCAGAACAAAACGATACCCTTCGGGAATTATCAACCCCCGTGGCCGAAATCTGGAATGGAATTCTTCTTCTCCCTTTAGTAGGTTTTATCGACTCTAAACGTGCTAAGGATATGATGGAGACAATGTTGTCTAATGTTGCTGAAAAACAAGCAAAAGTATTTATATTAGACATCTCAGGAGTGGCTATTGTGGATACGGCTGTTGCTAATCATCTGATCAAAATGACGAAAGCAAGCCGCCTGATGGGCTGTGATTGCATCATTTCAGGTATTTCTGGTCCTATCGCCCAAACAATTGTCGAACTAGGCATCCAAATCGACGAAATTGAAACGACTGGCAGTATGCGCGATGCCCTGGCTCTTGCCATGAAGCGTACTGGCTAAAAAATCGCTAGTCATGGAGCTAAAACAATGGGATAAGTCTGTAGCGTTTTATAAAAAACAATATTTCATCTCCGAGGAAGATCTTGACTGTATGCGTCAAGCTGGAGAACAGATTATGGACCAAATGCGCTGGGCTTACGACCAGCTCTATGATTGGATGCGCCAACATAAGCGCTACAAAAATTACTATACAGAAGAGCTGATTGGCCTCCTAGCAGAAGAAGAGGAGCTCTTCTGGGCCGATATTGTTCTTGGCCGCCTCTCCGATGAATATATTCATACAGAGGCGGTCTATGGCCTTGAGTTCGCCAAAATGAATATCCCCTTAGAAGGATATGTGGGGACCTTGGTTGCCTTTCATGAGTTTATTCGACAAGCTTATGTCCGTAAAGGGGTTCAAAGCTTTGAGCTGATGTCGGCCTTTAAAAAGTTTACTCAGGTGTCTATTGATGTAGTCACAGAGGTTTACCAAGATATTATTAGCCGCCAACTTGAAGAACAAAATGAAGCGCTCAGAGAACGCTCTACTCCTGTAGCCCCAATAGCCAAAAATGTGCTTTTACTGCCGCTTGTAGGCTTTATCGACTCTAAGCGAGCCCAAGATATGATGGAGGCGATGCTTACTAATATTGCAGAACAACAAGCCAAGGTATTTATCTTGGATATATCAGGAGTAACTATTGTGGATACCGCTGTAGCTAATCACTTAATTAAAATGACGAAAGCAAGCCACCTGATGGGCTGCCACTGCATTATTTCTGGCGTTTCTGGCCTTATCGCCCAAACTATCGTCGAATTAGGTATCCAAATTGACGAAATTGATACTCGAGCAAATATGCGCGATGCACTGGCCGCAGCCCTTAATCGCAATCTCTAAATCTAGTAGCGTAAAGCGCCTCAATTTTTTCAGCTAACTGATGATCCCGATCTGTAATCTTATTACCTGCATCATGGCTGCATAATCGAATTTCTAACCGATTATAAACATTGTACCAGTTGGGGTGATGGTTCCATTTTTCTGCCCAAAAAGCTACTTCCGTCATAAAGCCAAAGGCCGCTACAAAGTCCTCAAATATAAATTCAGCTACAAGCTGTTGTCCCTCCTCTTTAAAGTGTTGGTAGTCCATTTTTTAATGCTTTTTTTGGGCCTCCCGCCTTCGGCGGGCGCTACGGTTACTCCCTTTGGTCGTCGAACTGCGGACTAAAGTCCTTGTTGTCAGAGCTCGCAGGCTTGCTCGGCCCTTCAGCCCTTCGGGCTTCGGGCTGGCCTTCGGCCACCCTTTTACATCGCTAGGCCGCTCAACAGAAATCTTTGCATCCATTGTTTTGCTCTGGCCCAAAAATAATAAAGCTAGCTTTGTTTTTAATAGAAACTGCAGAACAATAGGCCCTTTTTTAGGTCCAACAGGCGGCGTAGCCGCCGTAAAGGCGCGCAGCGCCTCGGCTGAGGGATGGGCAGCAGTGGCCCAAAGGGCCAGACCCAGCCGCCTTTGGCGGCGCAGGGCCGAGTGAACAGCGAGCTGCGATACAGCCCGACCCGAGCAAAGTGAGGGGCAGCCCCAAAAAATAACTGTTTTCACTCACTTCTGCCTCTAGCCCAAATAACTGCAAAAATTAAAATCTCTTCTGTATCTTTAGAGGCTTAACTTTAAAAGAGTGCTTTAACGAAAATCTGAAAAACAGAGCCTTGAAAAATCGCGAACAGCAACATATTATTGAAACCCAAAACCTTAATGTTGAGGTGAAGGGCTATCTGGATGAATACCAACTTCGAGTGGTGCAAACAACACTTATTCATTTGTTTAAGAATGAGTTGGGGGATTATTTGGACAGGCTTTTTAGCGAAATGGTTCCAGCAGATGTGCATCTTGTGATTGATCGCTTGGATATTGACCTGCCCCCTATTGATTTGCGAGGGGCCGAAGCGATTAAGGATTTTCGCCCTGCTGTAGAACGCTACTTTAAAAAAGTAGCTCAAGAGGCTGTTCAAAAAACAATTGTAAAAAGCTCTGCTGGCCGATTTGAGCAAGAAGGAACGCGAGTAAGGGTAAGTAAATGGACGTTATTTAAGGACTTTTTGGAAAAGGGACATTATCCTAGTTGGGCTGGCCCGAAAAACTTGCCTATAAGTTCTGTAATAGAGGAACTTATGCGGAAATCACCTAGTAAAATGGCTGAAATTTTACTCGATATTGGCCGTAGAAACCCTCAATTGGCGAATCGACTCATTTTTCAATTTGGGCCTCGACAACTGGAGCAATTGCTGCAGCTAATTTATCAACAGGCAGGGCCCAATATGCTCCGACAAATACAGCTCATTCTAAAGCGGTTGGGGCAAAGATATCGAGCATTACGTGGACAGCGATCGGTTCAAAAAGCTGCTTATACCGTAGCTTTTGAGTACATTTTTGAAAAAGTACGCTCTGGTCGAAAGTTTGTGTATCGGGAGCAAGAGCTAGTTCAGAAAGTAGTTGAGCGCATTCAGAAAAAATACCAGCATATTTCGTCTCAAGACCTAGGCGAATTAGATAGTGGTGTGCGTCAAGAGCATAGCCAAAATTATGGAGACTTGGATTTGCTGAAGTACTTTCTTCAATATGGGTCTATTCCATATTGGGCCAAAACAGATAGTTTGGCGTCTATGCGTCAGCTTTTTGATCGTCTCATTCATAAGCAACTTACAGCTTTACAACGCCTTATTATTCGACAAAAAGATGTACCCAACTTTTGGCAACGTCTCTTTTTGCAGTTTGAAGAAGAACAACTTTTACAGCTGTTAGAGCCCTTAAGCGAGGATCGCATGCGCCTAGTTCGTAGTCTCCTTTTACAGTTTAATCAATGGGGCCAAACAGAAGGAATTAGCCGTCATCGTTTGGCGCCAGTGTTGATGGGGCAGCTTTTTGAGCAACTTTTGGTCAGTAGGTCTAGTTTTTCTGAAAAAGCATTAATTACTTCTTTTTTAAAAGAAGCGGGTCAACTATCATCAAAAAGTAAGGATAATCTAGCCCAAACGCTTTTTAAAACTTTGGAGCAAGAAAATAATGAACGCTTTGAGCTTTCGCGTCAAGAGTTATTGCAACAACTGGGAAAAATACTTCCTCAAACAAAGGCCTCTGCACATAGCGAACTACTCAAAGAAGAGCAACTGAAGAGTAAAAGTTTAGAGGTAGAATTGGCACTACAAGCTTTAGAAGAAAAATTGCTTCAAGGAGGTTTGGACCAAGAGCAAATGACTCAATTGCACAAACAAAGAGGCCGCCTCCAACGTCGAGAACGCCAATTACAAAGAGAATTGCAGGTGATATCAGGGCTAGCACCTAGTTCTATTCGGGCTTTGCTGGATCGGAAAAAATGGTTGAAAAAACGTCTTATTCAATTAGAAAAGGAGCTCAAGTCAGAAGAAAAAAGAATTAAGGCAGACGACAAGACAATCAAAAAAGAGCAGAAAGCCAAGCAAGATGAAGCTCGACAGCTGCGTCGCCTGATTCGAAATATGCGCCGAGAAACTAAAGCGATAACTCGAGAATTAGGTAAGTCTTATAAAAAAGTCGATAAGGAGAGCCGCTCAGCTCTTAGAACACTCAAATTGGAGTTCTCCGCTGCTGTGTCAGATCTTTACAATGAGCGTTCAGACTTACAATTACAGTTGGGGCAATTGGAAGAGTTACTCGCTTTGGGTAAGCTTAGTCGAGCAGATAAAAATCAACTGCAAAGCCAAATTCGCTTGCTCAATCGTCAGCTTAAACAATTAGATAGAGAATTGCAGCAACTGGATCAGATACTAGCGCAAGTAAATGCCGACTTACGAAAATTAGAACAAGATGAAACGACTGAAGAACCTAATGCAAGTTCTCAAATAGATTTCCTCGTCTTTTTTCTTCAGTATGGTTCAGTACCTTGGTGGGCAGAAGAATATAGAGATTATTCTATAGAAGCTATCTTTAAGCAGTTTGCTGAAAAAGAAGCCGATAAACTCCGTAAGGCTGTTTCGCGTTTGGGCAAAAATCCTATTGTTTGGCAACGTATGGTGAATCAACTGTCTGAAGAAGTCTTGGAAATGGTCCTAATTGCACTCTTTCCCCGTTTTGCAGGTTTTGCCATTTCTACAGCCATCATGTTAGAAAAAATTAAGGCTGCTCAGGTTTTTGAGAAAATTAAATCGATTTCGCTAAAAGACTTTAAATGGAATAAAATCTTAGAATATCTTTTCCTCCACCCCAGCCAGAGCAATCCGCAGCAGTTTCTCAAAGACTTGGTTTTGGAATTAGGTAAAAGTTATGAGATTTCGCCTCGAGAGTTGTTGATGTATATGACTAATCTCTCCCACAATAATCCTGAGACTCGTCTCGCTTATTTTGCCGATGTAATTGGCGATTTAGGAGAAGATGATAGCATTATCGCAGCAGAAGAAGCTTTAGTGCAAGAGCTTTTGCTCCGCCAGCGCCAAGCCAAAGGGCTTATCTTGAATTTAGACAAGAAAAAAGAAGCCCTAGAGCAGTATTTACTTAAAGGCTTGTATACCGAAGCCGCTATTCGGGCCAAAACAGATACGCTTGCTGGTATGCAAGCTATCATTCGAGAGTTACTGGTCCAAGATCGGCAGTTTTTGCGTAAACTGCTGCTTGATGCTATTGGCCGCGCTCCAGCACGAGAACGCTTGGTTACTAACTTTGATAATAAAACCTTTTGGGAATTGGTCCTTTTGCTCAATAAATCAGCAATGCCACTAACCCAGAACTATGTCAAAGAGTTAGGTAGAGCACTCAATGACCAAAATCTTTTTATGGTCAAAGATACGGTTTATCGCTACTTATTAGAGTTAAGCCAAGGAGGGCAGTTTGCTGTTCGTGCATTGGTCCAACAACTCCTCAAAACTATTAGCCGAAATACACAGCGAGACCCTATGCTCTTGCTGAACGATTGGAAGACTAAGTTGCGTAATTTACCCGCTCAACGTTCGGGCTTGCTGCTACAACTTCTAGAAACAGAAATTGCTCTTCTTCGAGCACAACGACGATCAACTGAAGACCCAGGATTACTTGAAAGTTTGGGCCAACAATTGGGTAGCTTGGAGCTAGAACAACAACATTTTAGCCGTCAATTATTGCAAGTGCTCAATCGAGAACGCATCGAAAAAGAAGGCCTCGAAATTATTCCAGAGGATTTAGATGAACTCTATAGTCGCCTTGGGGCTGTAGAAAAAGAAATTGAAGGCCTTAAAGTAAATATTGATGAGGCTCAAGCAATGGAGAAAATTCTTCGTTGGCGTCGCATTGCAGAATTAGAGGCTCAACGCAATTTATTGCAACAGGAAGAGCCTTTTGCTATTCGCCAATTGCAACAAGATATGATTAGCCTCAAAGAAGAGATGGAGAGCTTGGCTGCTCGCTTGAAAAGTTTGGAGGGCTATGCTAAACAAGGCCTTTCTGTAGCAGAATTAAGAGAGGAAATTACCAAATTGGAGCAGCAGCGCCGAGCCTTACAACAGCAGTTTAAGGATTTGCAAGACCAAGGGGAAGACGCAACTAAAGAAGAATTGGCCCTTGTTCAGTTACGACAAGAGCTAGAACGACTCCAAAGAGATTTAGAAAGTGAATTAGAGGCTCTGCCCGAGCCAGAATTGCTCGAAAAGATGCTGGTAGATGAATGGGTGCAACCAGATTTGCCTATAGAAACTATTCGTCAAAATCCTGAGGTCCAAGAATTTTTAAGCTATTTGATGGAGCTGCCTTGGCAACAAGCAGAAGCCGATCGCATTCGCCAACGCTACCTGCAAGAACTAGAAGACCACTGGAAAGATTTGGCAGAAGGCTTTCAAGCGAATCGTGAATTGTTTGAACTGTTGCGCTCTAAAATGCGCCAACTTTTGCTCCCTAGTTTGCAACGCATGAGCCAAAAACGCCTCGATTGGCGTAGAGAGATTGAAGCTTTACCCGATATGAATACCGCCCAGAAATGGGAACAGCGTCTAAGTGGAAGGGAGGAGGAGCAAATTGAATGGTTGGAACGCTTAGAGACAGAACAATGGGATGACCAAATAGCTAAGGAATTGGCCAATTTGCGCAAAAAAGTTCGCATTTATTTTCGAAAAATGCGCTTGATGTTCCGTCGCCAATTACGCAAATTAGCACAGGCAGAAGCGGCTCGCCTCAAAGAGTTGGAACGGATCCAAGAAGAGGAAGAAAAACGTATAGAGGCAGAGCGACTCAAGCGAATCAATGAACTAAAAAGACAGGAAAAAAAACCAGAAGTAGAAGCCCAAGAAGAAACGAAGGTAAAACCCAAAAAAGAAAAGCCTAAAGCAGTCGATCCGCCCGTAGATGAACCCCTTTATGTCCGAAATGCTGGATTGGTCCTTTTACAGCCTTATTATACCCGCTTATTTATGGCCTTAAAAATGGTCAGTAAAGGAAAGTTTGTCAATGAAGAAGCACAAATTCGAGCTACGCATATGTTACAATATATCGCTACTAGGCAAACAGAAACTCCCGAAAATGAATTGGTACTAAATAAAATTATGTGTGGCTTGCCACTCTCTACACCTGTCCCCATGGATGTTGGCCTAACAGAGCAAGAACTAGGCACCTGTGATAGTCTTTTACAGGGGGCAATCAATAACTGGAGCCGTATGCGGACTATGACGCCCGACGCCCTGCGGGGTACTTTCCTCATTCGAGAGGGAAGCATTAAGGAGGAAGGAGACCGTTGGAAACTTAAGGTGGAAAAAGGCTCTTTTGATATGCTTTTGCGTACCCTCCCTTGGGGGTTTACTTTTGTTCGTTATGGTTGGTTGCCCAAGTTTATTGCCGTAGAATGGGATATCCCCGGTACTTAATGTTGGGGGCTTCCCGCAGCCCTTTAATTGGGGCTGCGGGCGCTATGCTGCGGGGCTCGCAGGGCTGCTCGGCCCTTCGTTTTTTCGCTGCGCTCAAAAAACTCGGTCTGGCCTGACGGCCACCCGCTCCGCAGCGCTAAGCCATTTTGGCCCAAGGGCCAAGGCGGCTCCGCCGCCCAAACTAAACGCATTTATTTGGGCCAAAGGCCCCTTTATCTGCCCGATTAGGGCAGCTTTTTTGGCCTAGCGATGTGAAGCAGTGGCCCAGAGGGCCAGACCTAGGCGGCTTTGCCGCCGAAGGGCCGAGCGAGTAGCGAGCTGCGCAACGTAGCGCCCGCCGAAGGCGGGAGGCCCCAAAAAAATCAGCGAGCTGCGCAACGACAATAAGCCCTTTAGGCCGCAGTTCGACGACCAAAGGGAGTAACCGCCACAAGGCGAAGCCGCAGCGGAGGCCCAAAAACAAAATGCCTATTCCCACTTTTGGGGAATAGGCATTTTATTAGATAATGCTGAACGGTTTTATTTTTGTTGGCGCATAATTTCGTAGAGGGTAATGCCGGTGGCCACAGAAACATTAAAAGAGTCGGTTTGGCCGCGCATAGGCAAAAGGAAATGCTCATCTACCTTCTCGAGCAAGACGCGATTGACACCCTTATGCTCGTCGCCCATAACCAGGGCCAAAGGAAGGTTAAGTTCTAGATCATAGAGCATTTTATCGCCTTGTAGGTCGGCGGCAATTAGCTGTAAACCATTCATTTGTAAATATTCAGCTGTTTGGATTAGGCTGTTTACTCGGCAAACGGGCAAATGATTGAGTGCTCCAGCAGAGCTCTTCATAGCAGAATCGTTAATTTGGGCCGAGCCTTTTTTGGGAATAATCAGGGCGTCGGCTCCAGCAGCCTCGGCAGAGCGGGCAATTGCGCCAATATTGCGGACATCTGTTACGCCATCTAGCAAAACAAAAAGAGGGTGCTTCCCTTTTTCGTAAGCCAGCAAGAGCAAATCTTCTACCTGGTAATAGGGGATAGGGGAAAGTAGGGCAACCACTCCTTGGTGGTTTTTACGTGTATAATTATTGAGGCGTTCTTTGGGGACCGTTTGTAGCGGAACGTCTAATTCTTTACAAGCTTTGCGCAAATCCTTTTCAAAAGGGCCACGAACATTAGCGGCCAAGATAATTTTTTCAAAATTGCGTTTAGCTTCAAGGGCGTCCATTACAGGATGACGGCCGAAAATCATTTCTTGATCGGGCGTCTTTTTTGGTCTGTGGTGCTGCATGAAAATGCGGTTAGATTATTGAGAATTGGCCCATTGAAAGCTATTGATCATTCCCATGATATCCGTTTTGACAAAGTCAATTACGGGGGCCATAGAATCAGCTTCTGGGCGGGTATTAAAATAGAGAGAGGCCCGAACAGCATGCTGACTACTATCTGTCAGTAGAAGCTGAAAGGGGGATGCTACATGACCCTCAATGTTAAATAAAATGCCATAAACTTTATCTTCAGGGCGATTGATTACATAATCATTGAGGTTGGCGGCCTTAGCGGTATGTTCTTCGGCTAGGCGATAGGCATCGCTATACATTTTATAGAGTTCTTCTTCAATAGGACCTTTAGAGAGGTCTGTATAAGTAAAATGTAAGCGACCATTTAAGCTCTTAAAGTTGAGGTCGAACCAACAGGGGTGAAGTGCTTTCCGATTACCCAAGGTAGTATCTTGGATAAACTCCATATAGTCCGGATAGTCAAAATGAAAGGCGCAAAAATTCCTGTCTAGAGCCTGGTAGTTGCGTTCAGGATAAACGACCTTAGGGTAAATGCGCTTTTTGGGAATATATATCTCTTCTTCTTGGCAAGCGACCAAAGAAAGACAGAGGCCCAAAAAGAGCCAAAAGAAAGAAGTCTTCATAAGGAATAGTCATTTTTAGGCCAGAACTTGCTCCCCTGCATTGTCTACTAAAGTCACCTTAATTGTTTCGATGCGGCGTTTGGTAGTGCTAAGGACCTGAAATTTGATCCCTTGAAAGAGCAGTTGGCTATTTTTTTTGGGCATACTTCCATGAATCATCAGAAGTAGGCCAGCCAGCGTTTCTGCAGAAGAGCGAGCTTCTTCAAAAAGTTCGGGGTCAATATCCATAATCTTACAAGCTTCTTGAATAGAAGTTTTGGCTTCAAAAATATAGATATGCTCGCTTATTTTAGTATAACCTTGAGATTCAGGCTCATCAAATTCATCATTGATTTCGCCAACAATTTCTTCTAGTACATCCTCTAGGGTAACAATACCAGAACTGCCACCATATTCATCTACAACAATGGCCATATGAGTACGGCGAACCTGAAATTCATTAAAAAGGTCGTCGATTTTTTTGTTTTCAGGAATGAAAAAGGCTGGGCGAATTAAAGCGTGCCAGTCAAAATTATCATCCTTATCAAAATGCTCGATTAAGTCTTTGGTATGCACAATCCCTAAGACCTTATCAAAAGTTTCCTCATAAACGGGAATTCTAGAATAGTTAGAGTTCTGCAGAACAGCTAACAGCTCGCTAAAGTTAATGCTGCTATCTACTGCTTCCACATCTACACGAGCACACATGATATTTTTTACTGTAGTATTACCAAACTTGACAATTCCTTTGAGAATATCAATATCCTGTTCGGCGTATTTGGTATCCCCTACAGTTAATTCAATAGCTTGTTCAATATCTTTATCTGTAACGACATTCATGCCTGAATGCTTGGCTAGTCTTCGTTCAATAATACGAGTTGCATTAACCAAAATCCAGCTCAGTGGCCAAAATAAGCGGCGTAAGATAAGCAACGGACGAGCCATGAGCTTACTTAAACGCATATTATTGCTCGTAGCATAAACCTTAGGGGCAACCTCACCAAAAAGGACCAATAAAAAGGTAACTAGCACTACCGTAACTAAGAAAGACAACCAAGGCGGAGTGCTTTCAGGAAGTAGCTGTTCAAATAGAAAGTTCGAGGTGAGGATAATGCCAATATTGACAAAATTATTGCTGATCAAAATGGTCGACAACAAATAGTGGGGCTTTTCTAAAAGACGCAAAATGCGGCCCCTTGGTCCTCCTTTGTTTACCGCCTGTTTTTGTAATTCCTCAATGTCGTTATGCGTAATCGAAAAAAAGGCTACCTCCGAGCCAGATAGCAAGGCCGAACAGGCCAGAAGAATAATAATACTGCCTAGAGAAATCCAGGTGGCGGGCCCCAAATCAGTTAGAAATAAAAAACTGAGGCCCAGCTCGGATGGAATAAGGTCTGTGTCCAAAATAATACGCTTAGATGAAGAATATAACAGAGTGCTATAAAAACTCAGTTCAGAATGCTATTCTGCTAGAGCCTTTAGCCAATATACTAAGTAGTTGGCGAATATAGAATTATCTGCTATTTATTTCAAGAGCTGATAAATAAATTATGAGAAGAACAAAAAGCGCTAAAAAAAGGACCAACAACCCTAAAGGCTATTGGTCCTTTTTGCTAAAATAAAACAAAAGGCCTAGAAGGGAAGATCATCACCATCACCTTCTTGATCATAGCTTTCGTTTTTATCATTATTATTCGTTTGGCCAGCGCCACCCATATCTACAGGCTCTTCAGGGGGGGGAGGGCTAGTATAACCCCCTGCGCTGCTTTCCCGCTTTTCTAAAGAACGGAAGGTGTTGGCCGCAATTTCAGTCATATAACGGGTGTTGCCATTCTCATCATCCCAACTACGGCTGGTAATTTTGCCTTCTACATAGACAAGACTCCCTTTCTTGAGCTGCTGTGCAGCACGCTCTGCCGCCTGCCGCCAAATGATGATGTTATGCCATTCTGTCTTGGTCTGCCATTCACCATTTACTTGGTAGTTTTCATTGGTGGCCATCGTAAAACGAGTGTAGACAGCACCACTAGGTAAAGTTTTCATTTCAGGGTCTTTACCCAAATTTCCAATTAAGGTCACTTTGTTGATCATAGTCTATAATTTTAGTATATCTGTGTTTTACAAATGTAGTCCAATTTTTATAAAAACGCAACTGTTAGTAAAGCTTTTTATTAAAAAAAGGCCAATTGTTTTTGCTCCCAATATTGGGCAATGAGTCGGGGTAAGGGGTAGTCTGCCCAATCTTGGGCTTGTACCAATTCCCAATCTTTGGCTAAGGCTTGATTTAGCCGTTGTTTAGGCCAGAGGAAGCGAGCAATTATTTTCTGATGAGAGAGTTGTTGTTGCTCTTGTCCAGATAATAAGGCCCAATCTTGTTCTGGTAATTCCCAGTGAGACCAAAGTGATTTTAGTTCACCAGTTTTTAAAGGGCGGTCCAGTTCTATCATTGGAAATTCATACAGGCCCTGCCAAATATCTTTTGCTTGTCGTTTCCTCAAATAATAGCCCCCTTCTGGTCCTTGCCAAACGAAGTAATAAAAATAACGCTTTTTGATTTGGATTTTCTTGCCCTTTCTAGGCAATTCTCGCTGTTGTTTCTTGGCTTTAGCTTGACAGTTTTCGGCCAAGGGGCAATCGGTACAACTAGGGTTTTTTGGCCGGCAATGTAAGGCACCAAAATCCATCATGGCTTGATTATAATTTGCAGGATCATCTGTCCACAAAAGCGCTTGGGCCTTGGCCTTAAACCATTTTTTGCCAGCACTGCTGTCTATTGGTAGTTCTTGCCCAAAATAGCGACTCAACACTCGGTACACATTGCCATCTACTACTGCATAAGGCAAATTATAAGCAAAAGAGGCTATAGCTGCAGCAGTGTATTCTCCCACCCCTTTTAGGCTCAAAATATCTTTATAATTATCAGGAAAAATGCCTTCATGATCTTCCACAATTCTAATAGCACTAGCTTGTAGGTTGCGGGCCCGGGCATAATAGCCTAAGCCCTGCCAAAGTTTCATCAATTTCTGCTCTTCGCTTTCCGCCAATTCTTTTACGGTCGGATAAGCAGCTATAAAACGCTCATAATAAGGTAGTCCCTGCTCCAAAC
>Ga0193958_1000455_pt1 | contig 15089 bp, 11 predicted proteins | sample FB_1_MG_FD_140320 | JGI IMG/M metagenome (GOLD analysis project Ga0193958, IMG submission 140320) | Microbial mat bacterial communities from the Broadkill River, Lewes, Delaware, United States - FB_1_MG | ecosystem: Environmental > Aquatic > Freshwater > River > Microbial mats | place: USA...
GAGGAGTCTTTACAAAAAGCTTTTGAGCCATTTTTTACCACTAAAACCGAGCAAGATAATTCTGGCCTTGGCTTGAGTATGGTGTATGGCTTTGTCAAACAATCCAATGGCTATATCCGTATTCAAAGTCAACAAGGGGCAGGTGCCAGTATTAGCTTACTACTACCGGAGGCGCGCAATGATGAAACACCCCACCTTCCGCTTACATCGTCCACCCCACCTCAATGGCTTAAAGAGCAACTGACTTTATTGGTAGAGGATAATGAGGCTGTTCGACGGGTCGTTCGTGAGCAGCTTATTGCATTAGGTATGAATGTCATTGAAGCCTCTAGTGCTGAGGAAGCAGAACAACTCATTCGAAATATCCCTCATTTAAATATCTTGGTTTCAGATGTACGTTTACATGGCATCAGCGCAGGCCCCATGCTGGCAGAACAATTTGCTGCTAAGGGAAAAGATCGTATTATTTTACTCATAAGTGGTTATACTGCGCCCTCGGATAATCAAGACACCTTGTCATTTCCCCTTTTAAGAAAACCGTTTGATCAAGAAGCCCTATACAGTGCCCTTTTGCAAGCACAGCAGAGCGCCACTAGGGAGGAGTTACATGGTGAATAAGCACCACACGATTTACATTGTTGATGATGAAGCTGCAATTTGTCAGTTGCTGGAAAACGAGCTCCAAGAATATGGCTATTCCACACGTAGCTTCCAAACTGGCCAACAAGCGCGCCAAGCCATTGAAACCAGCCCTCCTGATGTCTGTATTTTAGACTTAGGCTTACCCGATATGGATGGCTTAACACTGGTGCGTGAATTAATGGAAAGCTGCGATACGGGTGTGATTATTATCTCAGGGCGTGGCAGTTTGCCGGATAAAGTCTTGGGTTTAGAGCTTGGGGCTGATGACTACATGAGCAAGCCCTTTGAGCCTCGCGAGCTGATTGCACGGGTTAATAGTATTTTACGGCGTATGGAGCGCACCACCAAAAGTGCCCACTCCATCAAGCATAACCAACCGTATCAAGCACGCTTTGACCAGTGGCGCTTTGATGTGGCCACGCTCACCTTACAACATCAAGATGGCCGCACCGAATTACTCAGCGCTGCCGAGGCTGAGCTACTGCTTTCTTTACTGCGCTCACCACAGCAGATTTTATCGCGTGATCAGTTAATGAAGCAGCAAATGAATGCGTTTGATCGTTGTGTGGATGTCCGCATGTCACGAATCCGCAAAAAAATCGAAATAAACCCCAAAGCACCTGTCTTGATTAAAACCGTCTACGGTGCAGGCTATATGTTCGCCAGTGATGTCGAATGGGATCTTCGTTAACGCGGCCATAAGTGACTTCTATTACATTTCGTTACAATTCAGCAATCATTCAGAAAAATTTTTCCTCTATGCTCCCGCACCCGCATTGACGCCATCGTCAATGCGAACTTCTATCCAAATTTGCTTATTGAGGAGCATAGCAATGCAAGTCATCAAAAGAGAAGAAGGTGCGGAGCAGCCTTGTTGGCCGCTCGGACCGTTTCATATTCGAATCCCGTTTATTCATTACCGCTGGGAAATGGCGGAAATGATTCAGGGAACCATCATGTTCGTCGTCGGTTTGGCGATGATCCCTTTGCTGGAAAAGACACTCGGCATTCCCTATGAAGCAGCACTTGCTTTCACCTTCGTAGCAGGTCTGTTATATACCCTGCCTGCCTTATTAGGGGTTCCTCTGGTTCCTGGTTGGATTACGCCTGCGATTCCAGTAGTACTGGTATATCTTCAGGGGTTTGAACCTGGGCCGGATGCGATTAAAGCACTCTTTGCCTTGCAGATAGAAGTCGCCCTCATATTCTTAATACTGGGGGCAACGGGGCTAGGCTCCAAACTGGTGGAAGTCATCCCCAACTCACTCAAATCCGGTATTATTATCGGTGCAGGTATCGCAGCATTAATGGGTGAGCTAAAAGTAGGCGGCCGCATTGATGGTACACCTATCTCCTTGATTCTGGGTGCCTTGATTTCTGCTTATATTTTGTTCTCTGTCTCTTTCAAGAAGTTGACAGAAAATCACCCGATTGCACGTAAGATTGCAAACTTCGGTATGGTACCGGGTATGGTACTGGCCATGCTAATTGGTTGGGCTGTGGGCGAATACCCACTACCTGATATCGAGTGGGGTATCACTGAGCCAAACTTTGCTTTGCTATCTGAGTTCTTAGTCTTCAATGTTGGTTTCCCTAACTGGGATGTTTACTTGCTAGCAATCCCAACAGCAATCATTGCTTACGTTATTGCGTTTGGTGATATTGTTATCGGTTTCACACTAGTAAAGCGTATTGACCATCTGCGTACCGATGAAAAAATCGATATGAGTGTTGACCGTGTACACTTGGTAACCTCTATTCGTAACTTCATCCACGCACTATTAGCGCCTTGGCCGGGACTGGCTGGCCCATTATGGACAGCGGCACACGCAACGGTTGCAGAGCGTTATGCCATTGGCCGTAAGTCAATGGAGTCTATCTACAGTGGTGGTGGTACATTCTGGTTAACGGGTCTTATCGCACTGTTTATCTTGCCATTAGTGACCTTGTTTAAGCCTGTATTACCGATTGCCTTATCACTGACACTGATCTTAACCGCTTACATCTGTATCATGGTTGGTATGGAGCAGTTAAAGACATCAGTTGAGCGTGGTGTAGCTGGTATCGTTGCAGTAACACTAGCAATGCCTGATCCAAAATCTACGATTTTTGCCGTAGCGGTAGGTCTTGTATTGTACTTCTTTATTGAGCGTCCAAGCCTATTAGGTAAAGCGAAGAAAGAAGCTGAGGCTGAAGCAAAAGCAGCACCTGCTACAACAGAGGAAGCAAAACCAGAAACGGCTTAATCCGTTCATGGTATTTGTTTGAAAAAGCCCGGTAGCATGAGTGCTAACCGGGTTTTTTTATTGCTTTATTAGTGGTGATCAAACACTCGATGCAAGCGGGCAACCGCATCCTCTACCATATCTCGGCGGCATGCTAAATTAAAACGTAAATACCCCTCTCCACCCGCTCCAAACATCGCACCGTGGTTAGTCGCAATACCCGCTTGTTGCTGCACTTTGTCAATCACCACCTCTGGTGACAACCCTGTGCCACGAAAATCGACCCAAGCTAAATACGTTGCCTGCATTGGCATTGACTGTACGCCTTTAATGGCATTCACACCCGCATCAAATAAACGGCGATTTTGATCTAAATATGTCAGCAGCTGTTCTAACCAAGCTTCGCCGTGTTGATAAGCTGCTGTCGCCATCAACACTCCATAGCGTGCTGGTGATGTACCCGAAGCATGATAAGCCTGCATAAATTTTTTCTTAAGACTAGAGTCTTGAATAATCACATTGCCAGTCAAGCCACCTGCAATATTAAAGGTTTTAGTTGTCGCACTCAGCATCACTAGTTGCGGCACAATATCAGGCGCTGCCAGTGGCATCACAGTGTGTTTAGCAGGAGGATAAACCAAGTCATGATGGATTTCATCACTCACTAAAACCAGTTGGTGCTTTTGACAAAAAGCGGCTACAGCACGCAACTCATCAATACTCCAGACTCGCCCACCAGGGTTATGTGGAGAACACAGAATCAACATTTTTTCATGCCCCTGAAGCTGACTTTCTAGGCGCTCCAGATTCATCACATATTGTCCATCAAGCACTTCAAGGGGTGACTCAACAACCTCCCGCTGATTGGCCTTAATTATCCGAGCAAAGGCATGATAAACTGGCGTAAATAAAATCACGCCCTCCCCGACCTGTGTATATGCCTGCACACACAAGGCTGTGGCCTGCACTAAGCCATGGGTAGTACTCACCCACTCTGGATGGATTGACCAATCATGTCGTGACTGCATCCAATGTGCTACCGCTGCATAATGTGCTTGTTCATCCCCAAAATAACCATGCACCCCATGATCAATACTTTGCTGAAGGGCATCATTGACAGCCTGTGGGGGTTTAAAGTCCATATCTGCAACCCACATGGGTAAAGCATCATCTACAGGCTTTAAGCCATAATAAGCCTCCATCACATCCCACTTCATTGAGTGGCTTCCCACACGATCAATTACTTCATCAAAGTTTACAGGCTCAGTCATTGCTCATTTGCCTCAGGCTGGTTGCTATCATCAAAAAGCAGCTATGATACTGCAATTTAGAGATAACCGCCGGTTGCCTGAATGACCTGCTGACTTTCGGGCATGGATAACCACACGACCAACGCACTACGCGTTTGGCCTCGCATGGGAATGGTTGGTCTTTGTAGTTGCCAGCTGGCTGCCTTGGCTGACACCTTTTTTTGCTGGTGTTGTAGAACAACAAAATCATGTTTGAGCACACGATGAGCATTTTCCCCAGCACTCACCTCTGACTGTAACCCCATTCCTAAAATTGCAATATTTAAGACATAATGATCTGGTAAGGGTTTAGGGCTAAAGACTGAGGGATCTTTTTCTGCTTGAAAGCTCACCTGTAAGCGCTGGGAATGCTCGGGTAATGAGGCTTTTAACACCCCTACAATCTTTTGATTTTTTGACCATGTGCGATCCCCTGAAAACCAAGCGCGCCACTCTGCACCATTACTGATAAATTGTGGCGTATAGGTTTGGCGTGCACGGCCTTGTTGCACATACTGTCGTTGGCGCTGGCTATATGCTGGCGTTGCAAAACGATCCTCCCAGCCAATATAGTCCCAATAATCCACATGAAAGGCCATTGGAATCAAATTTTTAAATAAGTCTGGCTGATGACTCAAGGTACTCAACCAACGATCTGCACGCGGGCAACTGCTACACCCTTCTGAGGTATATAGCTCAATCATATCCGTGGCACGCAATTGGCTACTAAACTCCTTGGCCATTGCACTAGACATCATTGCAAGGCTTACCAGCATGCCACTTGCCCATACAGCAGCTACTTGAAACATTGGGGCCGGTTTAAGGGTCGTTGGCATGAGTATTCCTCCCGCTAAATATCCATTTATACGGGAGGTTAATCATTTTAGATGAAGTGAGCGGTACGACTTAGTCCATTGACTGAAACAAGCTGCGTAAAATACCTAAAGAGTAGACCTGTGCAACCTCTTCGATAAATTTAGGAAAATCGACATGGGCCTCATCATCAGCGGAATCAGAGATGGTGCGCACGACTGAAAATGGCACCTCAAAATCCTGACACACTTGTGCAATCGCGGCACCCTCCATTTCCACACAACCCACACTAGGCAGACGTTCACGCAAGCTAAGCACCTCAGCATCACTGGAGATAAACTGATCTCCACTGGCAATATCCGCCACCACCACTTTGGGCTGATGTAAAGAAAACTCATCACGGCTCTTATCCGACAACACTGTGTTTAATTGCTCAGTCACAAACGCCTCAGCCGCTGCTTGCAAACTGGCACGACGTTGATGATCACTATCAATGGCCGCTCGACCTAATAAGGGAATTTCATGGCGCGGAATAATCGGGCTGGCATCCATATCATGCTGATACAATTGATCTGCAATCACAATATCGCCAATATTTAAGTCATGGTGCATACCACCTGCAACACCCGTAAAGATAATTTCTTTAACCCCCAAGCCGGCAATCAAGTAGGTCGCTGTACTAGCTGCGGCAACCTTACCCCAATGTGAAAACACACTCACGACAGGCTGCCCCCATAACTCACCAGTATGATAAACCCGACGCCCAACCTGTTGCGTGCTGACATTTGTCATATGGGATAATAATGAGGCATTTTCCTCAGCCATAGCACTCATAATAGCGATGGTCATTGATAGCTCCGGTTCAGTGATTAATAAGCTCGGCTATCATGCTAAAAACAAGGGTTCATAACAAGCAAGCACCAGTAAATATCGGAAAACATTTACGCATAAAAAAAAACAGGGCATTCAACCCATATCCGTAGTTTGATTTGAACGGAAGGTTCGTTCTAAGATTCTAGCTTCAGCAACCCAAATACGGAAATCCTAAACATGGCAAAACGAACAAAGACCCAAAAGTGGCGGGGTCGTGGTCTTGATACAGAAGCTTTAGCAACAGTAAGCGACTTGATCAAGGATATGCCCGTCAGACGGGATTTGTTAATCGAGTATTTACATAAAATACAAGATAGCCAGCATTGCCTTCCAGCACCGCATTTACATGCGTTAGCACACCTATTGAAAATCAGCAGCACCGAAGTGTATGAAGTGGCCAGCTTCTATCACCACTTTGATGTGATTAAAGAAGGCGAAGAGGAGCCACCTGAACTGACTATTCGCGTCTGTGAGTCGGTGAGTTGTGAGATGTTTGGGAGTAAGGCGCTGATTGACTCCTTGCAAACACACTATGGGGATAGTATACGGGTACAGCCAGTCCCTTGCGTCGGGCGTTGCGAATCAGCCCCTGTTGCTGTGGTTGGGCAATTACCCGTTGCACAAGCTGATCAAGAGAAGGTGATTGCAACCGTTGATGCTGGTATCACCACACATCAACCGGCACCTTATATTGATTATGAGCAATATATTGAAAACGAAGGCTATATCAGCTACCAGGATTGCTTAGACCGACAATTAAGTGCTGAAAAAGTTATGACTACCTTGGAAGACTCCAACCTACGCGGTTTGGGAGGTGCAGGTTTCCCTGTTGGGCGTAAATGGCGCATTGTAAAAGACATGCCCGAACCCAAGTTGATGGCGGTCAATATCGATGAAGGCGAGCCGGGTACCTTTAAAGATCGTTATTACCTAGAGCGTGACCCACACCGTTTTTTTGAAGGGATGTTAATTGCTGCTGAAGTGGTGGGGATTAAAGAAATTTATATTTATCTGCGTGATGAATATGCTGATATTCGCCAGATTCTAAGTACCGAGTTACAAACCTTAAAAGAGCGTGCTGATTTCGACCTGCCGTATATTGAATTACGTCGTGGCGCAGGAGCCTATATTTGCGGTGAAGAGTCCGCCATGATTGAGTCAATTGAAGGCAAGCGAGGCATGCCGCGTTTGCGTCCGCCGTTTGTTGCAGAAGTTGGCTTATTTGGCCACCCCACCTTAGAACATAATATGGAGTCTTTGTACTGGGTACGTGACTTGGTAGAGCGTGGCGCCCACTGGTTTACTCGTGAAGGCCGCCATGAGCGCTCTGGGTTGCGTTCGTTTTCAGTGAGCGGTCGTGTGAATAAGCCGGGTGTATACCTTGCCCCTGCGGGTATTACCATGGATGAGTTAATTGAGGAGTATTGTGGTGGCATGTTAGAAGGCCATAACTTTTATGGCTACTATCCTGGTGGTGCCTCCGGTGGCATTTTACCGGCACGTTTAGGAGATATCCCTCTGGATTTTGACACACTACAGCCCTATGGTTGCTTTATCGGCTCTGCTGCTATTGTGGTGTTATCCGACCAAGACTCCGCACGTGATTGTGCCATTAACTCCATGCACTTTTTTGAACATGAGTCCTGTGGACAATGTACACCATGTCGTGTCGGCACCAACAAAGCCGCACACCTGATGCAACAGGATCAATGGGACACAGAACTCATGGATGAATTATCACAGGTGATGGTGGATGCCTCCATTTGTGGACTCGGTCAAGCAGCACCCAACCCCATGCTTAGTGTCATCAAATACTTCCCACAGGAGGTGAAAAAATGAGCCAGTCAACCCCATCACAAGATACTATTTCCTTTACGCTTAATGGACAAAACCTACAAGCACAAGGCGATGAAAGCATCTTGCAAGTTGCACACCGCAATGATATTCAAATTCCTCACCTTTGCTATAAAGACGGTTTAGCGCCAGATGGCAATTGCCGTGCTTGTATGGTCGAAATTGATGGTGAGCGTGTACTCGCACCATCTTGTTGTCGCAAGCCCAGTGAAGGGATGGTGGTTCATTCTGATAATGAGCGGGCGCAGCGTTCACAAAAAATGGTATTGGAGTTATTGCTCTCTGATATGCCTGAAACGCCCTACACTCCCAATAACGAACTGACTCAGTGGGCGGACAAATTAGCCGTTGAAGCCCCACGCTTTAGTCCCCGAAAAGCAGCCGCAGCGGATTTATCTCATCCTGCCATCGCAGTTAACCTTGATGCCTGTATTCAATGTACGCGTTGTTTGCGTGCCTGTCGGGATGAGCAGGTCAACGATGTCATTGGTTATGCCATGCGTGGCTCTGAGTCAAAGATTGTCTTTGATATTGATGACCCTATGGGAGACTCAAGTTGTGTGGGCTGTGGGGAGTGTGTGCAAGCTTGCCCAACCGGTGCCTTAATGCCTGCTAACAATGTGGGGATGATCAAACCGGATAAAACGGTTGATTCAGTGTGTCCGTATTGTGGCGTGGGCTGTCAGCTCAGTTATAACGTCAAAGATAATCGCATTTTATTTGTGGAAGGACGCGATGGACCTGCCAATCAAAGCCGACTGTGTGTCAAAGGTCGCTTTGGCTTTGACTATGTACATAACCCCGAACGCTTAACCAAGCCACTCATTCGCCGCAGTGATGTACCCAAAACCGCTGATTTAAGTGGCTTTGACCCTGCAAAACCTGAGGCTATTTTCCGTGAAGCAAGCTGGGAAGAAGCTCTCGATGCTGCTGCGGGTGGCTTAAAGAAAATTCTTAACAAACAAGGTGGAGAAGCATTAGCCGGTCTAGGCTCGGCAAAAGGCAGTAATGAGGAAGCCTATTTATTCCAAAAGCTGATTCGTACAGGGTTTGGTAGTAACAACGTCGACCACTGTACACGTCTTTGTCATGCCTCTTCGGTTATTGCTTTATTAGAAGGTGTTGGCTCAGGTGCCGTCTCCAACCCAATGGGCGATGTTGCAAAAGCAGATGTCATTATTATCACTGGGGCTAACCCAACAGTGAATCATCCAGTGGGTGCAAGCTGGATGAAAAATGCCATTAAAAAAGGCACCAAGCTGATTCTATTAGATCCGCGACGCTCAGAAATGGCCCGCCATGCCACACACCATGTCGCCTTTAAGCCTGCCAGTGATGTGGCCTTGTTAAATGCGATGATGCATGTGATTGTCAAAGAAGGACTGACTGATAAGCAGTTTATTGAATCACGCACGGAGAACTATGCTGAACTAGCCAAGCATCTCGAAGATTATTCCCCAGAAGCCATGTCACCAATTTGTGGTATTGAGCCGGAACAAATTCGTGAAACCGCACGCCTTTATGCCAAGGCAGATAATGCCATGATCTTGTGGGGTATGGGTGTTTCCCAACACATTCACGGAACCGATAATGCACGCTGCTTAATTTCGCTGTGTATGATCACAGGACAAATCGGACGCCCGGGCACCGGACTGCACCCATTACGGGGCCAAAACAACGTGCAAGGTGCCTCTGATGTGGGCCTAATTCCGATGGTATTCCCCGATTATCAACCGGTTACGAATCCTGAGGCTCGTGAGCGCTTTGAAACACTCTGGGGCACCTCTTTGAGTGACAAGGTGGGGCTAACGACCGTAGAAATTGTCAATGAAGCGTATAATGGCAATATTAAAGGCTTATATGTTGAGGGTGAAAACCCTGCCATGTCAGATCCCGATAGTAACCACGCCCGTGCAGGTCTGGCCAAGCTGGAACACTTAGTTGTACAAGATATTTTCTTAACGGAAACAGCATACTTTGCAGATGTGGTATTACCTGCTTCAGCCTTTCCTGAAAAAACCGGGAGCTTTATTAACTCAGATCGTACGGTACAGTTAGGTCGTCAAGCCATTGACCCACCGGGTGATGCGCGCCAAGACCTATGGATTATTCAGTCAATGGCACAACGCTTGGGACTGGACTGGCAATACGAAAGCGCTGAGACAGTGTTTAATGAGATGCGTCAAGGCATGGATTCGATTGCGGGCATCACATGGGAGCGTTTACAACAAGAAGCCGTAACGTACCCTTGCTCCGAAGAAGGTGATGCAGGTTCCCCTGTTATCTTTACGGATACTTTCCCAACAGCCTCCGGTAAAGCCTTATTAGTGCCCGCCAATATTGTGGCACCGGATGAAACCCCTGATGAGCATTATCCCTTTGTGCTGATTACTGGCCGCCAGCTTGAACACTGGCATACCGGCAGCATGACACGCCGTGCTTCTATGCTAGACGCTTTGGAACCTGAAGCGTATGTTGCAGTAAACCAGCGCGATTTATTAGCTCTAGGACTACAAGCAGGTGATCCTTTAACATTGGAGAGTCGTCGTGGTGCGGTCACTGTGAATACTCGCATTGATGACCTCACTCCAAGTGGTACTGTTTATATGCCATTTTGCTATTTTGAAGGGGCAGCTAACCAGCTAACCAATGCGGCTTTAGACCCAGATGCCAAAATTGCCGAGGTTAAGTACTGTGCGGTTCGCCTCACAAAACCTTAACTAATAACAGGCAGACACACTTTGTTTTTAACGAAGTGTGTCCTAATCATCTATACTGTAATTTCAAACCAAACAATTGGCTTTTGTAATAATAACGATTGTTTTTTAATGTTGCGGTGCATCCAAATTGACAATTCCCAAGAATACCGCTAATTTAACCGGCGAATTCACCGCGGTTTTGTGTGCAGAAATACATCTGTATTGCTACCCGTTTGCCCGTCAATCTATTGACACATAACTGAAACAATTTGAGCTGTCACACCGCAAATTGTTTTAATTCAATGCTTAAGTAATCCACTTTGAGGATTCATTATATCTATGAATAGCTCTTTAATCGATCAAGGGTTTAGTCTGATGCTGTTCGGCATGGGGACTGTATTTGTTTTCCTGACGCTGCTGATTTTTGCCACAGGTGCAATGTCTGGCGCGATTGCACGCTGGTTCCCTGAAAAAGTTGCCGAAGCCCCCGCTCCCAAAAAGAAGCCTGCTTCTGCAAGTACCACAACTACTGCTATTGCACCTGCAACCCTGAAAATCATTCAGGCTGCTGTTGACCAGCATCGCAAGCGTTAAATCACGACTCCCGGACGGGAATCTTCAACCTTTCTTGAGAATAGCCAGAGAACTATGAGTCAAAATACAAACACCGAGAACACTGCCAAGCAGCGCTTGCAAATTACGGATGTAGTTTTACGCGATGGCCACCAGTCCTTGTTTGCCACACGCATGCGACTGGACGATATGTTGCCTATCGCCGAAAAACTAGATCAAGTTGGTTATTGGTCTGTTGAAACATGGGGTGGAGCAACATTTGACTCCTGTATCCGCTTCCTCGGCGAAGATCCATGGGATCGTATCCGCCAACTAAAAGCAGCAATGCCTAACACACCTCAGCAAATGCTGTTCCGTGCTCAAAATATTTTGGGCTACCGCCATTATGCCGATGACGTTGTCAACAAGTTTGTCGAACGGGCTGCCGTAAATGGTGTTGATGTATTCCGTGTATTCGATGCGATGAATGATACACGTAATATGGAAACAGCATTAAAAGCTGTTAAAGCCGTTGATAAGCATGCACAAGCTGCGATGTCATACACATTAAGCCCTGTTCACAACCTACAGGGTTGGTTGGATATGGCGCGCCGCTTAGAAGACATTGGCTGTGACTCTATCTGTATTAAAGATATGGCGGGTCTATTAAAGCCTTATGCAGGTTACGAGTTAGTCTCTGAGCTAAAGAAAGCGGTTGATGTGCCCATTCATATCCAGTGTCATGCAACAACCGGCCTTTCAACCAGTACCTACCTAAAGTGTGTTGAAGCGGGCATTGACAATGTTGATACCTCTATTTCTTCTATGTCCATGACTTATGGTCACTCTCCGACCGAGTCAGTCGTAGCGATCATGGAAGAAAGTGAGCGTGCAACCGGTCTTAACTTAGAGCTACTTGAAGAAATTGCTGCTTATTTCCGTGAAGTACGTAAAAAGTACGCGAAGTGGGAAGGCTCTCTAAAGGGTATTGATTCTCGTATCCTTGTCGCTCAAGTACCTGGCGGCATGCTAACGAATATGGAAACACAGTTAAAAGAGCAAGGCGCTGGTGACAAACTAGATGACGTGCTCGCTGAAATTCCAAAAGTTCGTAAAGACCTAGGCTACATTCCTTTGGTGACACCAACATCACAAATCGTAGGCACCCAAGCAGTACTCAATGTACTGACAGGTCAGCGCTATGCGAAGTTAACTGGCGAAGCAGCCGGTGTATTACGTGGTGAATACGGTGCAACACCCGCACCTGTTGATGAAGCACTGCGTGAAAAAGCACTCAATGGTGATGAGCTAGTAACCTGTCGTCCAGCAGATTTACTAGAGTCTGAATTAGATAAGCTGCAAGATGAACTGGTTGCATTAGCAGAAGAGAAGTCAATCAAGCTAACAGAAGGCGAAGGCTTAATTGATGATGTACTAACCTACGCACTATTCCCTCAGATTGGTCTGAAGTTCTTAGAAAACCGTGGTAACCCTGCGGCATTTGAGCCTGTTCCGACGGGTAACGAAAGCGCAGCAGTTACAACTGACGCCGGTGAAGAAGTTTACACCGTAACAGTTGATGGCGTAGATCATGTAGTGACCGTTGGTAACGGCGGCGATATCACAGGTATTGTGCCTGTCGCTGGCGGTGCGGCACCAACAACCACCGAGAGCACAGCGGCAGCCCCCGCAGCAACGGGTGGTGAAGCATTCCCTGCACCGATGGCTGGTAACGTATTCAAAATCTTAGTTCAGCCGGGTGAGCAGGTTGAAGAGGGTGAAGTAATGATCATCCTTGAAGCAATGAAGATGGAGATTACCGTTGTTGCGCCAAACAACGCCACTGTAACCGAAGTGACCGTGAAGGAAGGCGATGCCGTATCCCTTGGCGATACTTTGGTCACTCTAGCCTAGGAACTGAGCTATGGATAATCTCTTAAAACTATGGGGCGATTCTGGAATCGCTCAGTTGGAGCTGGGTCAGGCTATCATGATGATGGTTGGCTTGGGACTGCTCTACCTTGCGATCAAAAAAGGCTTTGAGCCGTTATTGTTGGTGCCTATTGCGATTGGTACATTGCTGGTTAATGTTCCGGGCGCAGGCTTTGAAGCCGAACCGGTTTATGATGCAGCAGGACACATGACTAGCCCCGGCGGCATGATGTACTACATCTATAATGTCGGTATTGCATCTGGTATGTTCCCACTCATTATCTTTATGGGTGTGGGCGCAATGACTGACTTTGGCCCACTGTTAGCCAACCCTAAAACGCTATTGCTGGGTGCAGCAGCACAGTTCGGTATCTTTGCGACCGTACTAGGCGCTGTTTCACTAAGCAGCATGGGTATTTTGGACTTTAGTATTAACGATGCTGCCGCAATTGGTATTATCGGTGGTGCTGATGGCCCAACAGCAATCTTTGTAACCTCCAAACTTGCACCCGATATTCTAGGGGCAGTTGCGGTTGCGGCTTACTCTTACATGGCGTTGGTTCCCATCATTCAGCCACCCATCATGCGTGCTTTCACAACTGAGAGTGAGCGTGCAATCAAGATGACACAGTTACGTCATGTAACAAAGACTGAAAAGATTGTATTCCCACTATTATTGTTAGTATTGGTCGCGATGGTTCTGCCCAGTGCAGCGCCTTTATTGGGTATGTTCTGTTTCGGTAACTTGATGCGTGAGGCAGGTGTAGTAGATCGTTTAAGTGACACAGCACAAAATGCATTGATCAATATCGTAACCATCTTCCTTGGTTTAGGGGTTGGTTCGAAAATGAGTGCAGACAAGTTCCTGAACTGGGAAACATTGGGTATTTTAGGTCTGGGTGCAGTTGCATTCTGTATCGGTACTGCATCGGGTGTACTACTTGCAAAACTGCTGAATAAGTACAGTTCAACCCCAATTAACCCTCTCATTGGCTCTGCTGGTGTATCAGCGGTACCAATGGCGGCTCGTGTATCGAATAAGGTTGGTTTGGAAGCAAACCCACATAACCACCTTCTGATGCATGCAATGGGTCCTAACGTTGCTGGTGTAATCGGGTCTGCAATTGCAGCCGGTGTCATGATTAGTATGGTTGGTGGTTAAGACCGACTAATCCATCATGTCATCAGACATCATAAAGCCGGACTTTGTTAGTCCGGCTTTTTTTATGTATTGATCAAACCCACCAATAATAAAATTGGACTTAGCACCCCTAGCCTAAAAAGTGGCTGTCGCTTCAGTAGTCAACACATTTGACGTAGTTTCCACACACTCTAGATGCTGAGGCGTCATAATGCCTTGAAAAGCTGCATCAATCGTTTGCTGAAATAGTCGCTCATCCAGTGTTTGCTTAACCATCCCATCTAGCCTCAACTGAATCAGGCGAATTGCCCCACCAAAGATACACGATGCAGCCACTACCGGTGACATTTCATTAAACTCCCCTCGCTGAATCCCGCGCTCCACCACTGCCCTGACTTTCTCAAAACCTACACTTTCACACAATACCGGCTGGTTACTTAAAAACTCTGCATGACGGGTATTAAAGATATACGCCATAATTTCTGGGTGGGTTTCTGTATAAGTAAACATCAAACGAATAATCGCTGCACACTGTACTCGGGCACTCTTACCTGCTGCAATCCCATCATCTACTAGCTCATTGAACTCTCCTGAAAGGTGATCATAAAGCGCTTTTGCAACACCCTCTTTTCCTCCAAAGTGATTGTAAATTGAGCCAATACTGACATTGGCGCGCTTTTGAATTTGATGAATCGACACACTGTGATAACCATTTTTAACAAATAGCTCTAAAGCAGCGGTCAAAATCTTACAATTAATTGGCTCAGGACTTGGAGCCTGTCGTTTTAAATAAGGCATTCACTCATGTTACCTCCTGCTTTCATCACTATCAATTGACAAAAGTGAAGCTTCATTCTATTTTAATTAGACGATAATAATCAAGTTAGCACCGATACGGTTATTTATTGTTCATGAGGAGAATCTAATGTCTTATCGCAATACATGCGTGCGCCTTCGCCGTGGCGCAGGTTTCGCAATCGCTCTTTCTGCATTACTCGCTGCCCCCTCACTTCCCCTACACGCCGATGAAACGTGTATGTCACCTTACATGGCCAAAATCACCGGACAA
>Ga0193958_1000456_pt1 | contig 15087 bp, 11 predicted proteins | sample FB_1_MG_FD_140320 | JGI IMG/M metagenome (GOLD analysis project Ga0193958, IMG submission 140320) | Microbial mat bacterial communities from the Broadkill River, Lewes, Delaware, United States - FB_1_MG | ecosystem: Environmental > Aquatic > Freshwater > River > Microbial mats | place: USA...
CGCTGCTAAAACCGATGAGTCAGGTGGCAGGGCGTATGGCAATTCAAGCCGGTGCTACCGCTTTGGAAAAATCACACGGTGGGCGCGGTGTATTGCTCGGTGGTGTACCGGGTGTGGCACCGGCGAAGGTGGTTGTTATTGGCGGTGGCGTGGTGGGCTTTAATGCTGCACAAATGGCGGTGGGTTTACAGGCCGATGTATCGATTTTGGATCGTAGCCCCGAAGCATTGGAGCGTTTATCCAATCACTTTGGCGCAACGGCCAAGGTACTTTACTCCTCCCAAGCAACACTTGAAGCTGAAGTATTGGCTGCTGACATGGTTGTGGGAGCAGTGCTTATTCCCGGTGCTGCTGCGCCTAAATTAGTTAAGCGTGAAATGCTCAGTCAAATGCAGGCAGGTGCGGTACTGGTGGATGTGGCCATTGACCAAGGCGGTTGCTTTGAAACCTCTAAAGCCACCACTCACCAAGACCCCGTTTACCAAGTGGATGGCATTAATCATTACTGTGTTGCCAATATGCCCGGTGGTGTTGCACGTACCTCAACGTATGCCTTGAATAATGCAACCTTGCCACATGCCATTGCGATTGCCAATAAAGGCTGGAAGCAGGCATTAAAAGACGATGTGCATTTGCGCAATGGTTTAAATGTGTGGAATGGGCAAGTGACCTGCAAGCCGGTAGCACATGATTTAGGTTATGCGTATGTACCTGCTGAGGATGCACTGGCTTAGATAAAACCGCGTGTGGAATAAAAGCTGGTTGGTATGCTTATCAGCCAGCTTTTTGTTCTTTGTCATTTAGAAGCATTCGTTTACATCAAAATAAAAGAGAAGCTAGAGAATTTGAGAGATGACGCAATATAATTAAGCTCACTAGAGCCACTATTAATCGTCATGTTGAATAACCCTTCTCTTCTTTCCATCTTTTACATTCTAGGTGCTGCCCACGGGGTATTTTTGGTAGTCGCCTTATTTACCAGCAAAGCAGGCAGCCACAAGGCTAATGTGTACTTAGGTTTATATACCTTGGTATTTGCGATAGCTCTATTTGGTTACTTCACAGAGGTCACTGGGCTGCGCGAAGAGTATATCTATCTGCGTACCTTGCTATGGCCTAAAGAGTTTTTGTATGGCGCATTGATATACTTCTACACAAGGGAGTTAATTCATCCGGGACAATACCCGTTGCGTGGGTCTCAGTGGTTGCACTTCGTGCCGTTTGCATTGCATGTTGCTTTAACATGGCCACTGTTATTGCTAAGTGATGCGGCTCAAACGCGAGTGTTGGACGGTGCAGATGTGTTTGATAACACTCTGGAGCGAGTGTGGGCCATCGTCTTGGGGGATATTGAAGTGACGATGACTCTATTCCATATTGCCATCTACTTAGTTTTAGCAATACGTTTGGTACTGCAACATCAGCAACGAGCATTAAAGCATTTATCTTTCACCGAGCAGGTGAGCTTGAGTTGGCTGCGTAACCTGTTACTAGGCACGTTGATTGTGTATGTGACTTGGGTTGCGCGTGAGTTTCTCAGTATTAGCGATGATAGTAGAGCCTTACTCGATACGACGTTAGGCTTAAGCATTGTGGTTCTGATTTACGCGATGGGCTATTTAGGTTTGCGTCAGCCTGTTATTTTTTCAGCATCCTTTCCCTCAAGTACGACAGAGTCTATCGCAGCTCCTGAGGCCGCGGTTGATCCGACCTCAGATGATAATAAATACAAACGTTCGTCCTTGTCATCTGAACTATGCGAGGTATTAATGACCGAGTTGGATACGTATATGCAAAGTGACCGAGCTTACCTCGATAATCAACTATCATTGCCTCAGCTAGCCGAACGCTTAGGGGTTTCGGTGAATTACTTATCTCAAACGATCAACCAGCAAACCGACAAGAACTTCTTTGACTACATTAATAGTTACCGTGTTGAGGAAGCCAAACACCTCTTCAAAGCAGGGGGAGAGTCACCAAAAAATATTCTCGATATTGCTATGAGTGCCGGCTTTAACTCTAAGTCTGCTTTTTATACCGCGTTTAAGAAGCACACAGGTATGACACCGGGTGCATATCGTAAAACTTTGAAATAATTGAAATTATTAGATTTGTTTCTGTGAAAAACCATCCTATCCTATAAGTTAGGACGGATTTTTTCAGTGCGACTCTATACGCTGGGACGACCGGATGCTGTGACTGTCCAATAATTCAGTTCTCTATTTACTGATGGACAAAAGGAGCGTCATTATGCCAATGAATAAGCGTTATAGTATTGCAACACTGCTCGTCATCTCGGGCTTATTACTGGCCTCACTGATTCCCGGTGGGCCAATTGAAACGCGTGATTTCTCACACATCAACCCACTGGTCTTAGGACTATTTAATCTCTTTCTCACTGCCTTGGGGCTTGGCTCATTTGTTGCTGCATGGTTTTTGTTTCGTGGTCATAACTTAGCATGGCTATCATTGTTAATGGGCGCTGCTTATTTACTGGTTTACGGCATTGACCTACTTGCGTGGTTTCCCAAAACAGCTTCTGAGATGCCACCGGCATTATTTGCAATTGAGGTTGCTGGCTGTGTGATTGCATTGCCATTGATGGTATTCGCCTGCGCACTGCGTCAAAGCAAAGAAGCACCAACAGCCTCAGAGCATCCCAACTTTGGCAATGTATCAATCACTCTGTTAGCGCTACTGAGCGTTGGTATTTTGGTTTTTGCCACATTGGCAGCGATGGGTGTGTGAGGGGAAACTGATGATGAAAATGATTAAATTGCCAATGGTGGCATCATTAGTGATCCTGCTTAGCGCTAGTTTATTAAGTGCATGTGGTGGCTCAGAGAGTCATTCTAATGGCAAGTCGAGCGGTGGCCCGGTCTCAGAAAAGTATCAAGGAATTTGGCTGTCACCAGCGTATGGCATTGGGCTAAAAGTGAATGCGGGTGCAGCGGAATTATTTCACTACACGACTCTCTTTTGTCTGTTGGAGGAGTCGGATTCGATCAGTGATGAGGAGATTGAAGCATCCTATCGTTTAAACCAAGGTGTGCTTGAGTTATTGGAGGGAGGGCGTTTAGAGCAGCGTTTTTATCCAGCACTGGGTCTACCTGAAGCCTGTATAGGGGGCTATACCCCACAGCTAGGAGATGCGGACTACCGAGCAGACCCCACACGGGATTTTGAGGTGTTTTCAGAGCTAATGGCAAGTTATTCGGTGTCGCCTGAGGCACAGCGGCTTAACTGGAGTAGCATCGAGCAGCAGGCAAGAGAGGAGCTTGCTGAGGATATGAACGAGTGGGACTTGTTAGAACTCTTCTATCAAATGATTAAGCCATTGAAGGATATTCATACCAGTATTCAAACCTCAGAGGCATTTGCTAGGGTCGAGAATAAACCAACAACCGTATCGTTGTATTTACAGGAGTTTATCGCCCAGCAAGGACTTAATTTACCGTTGAGTGTTGATCAAGCATCGATGGCAAATACTTATATCATGAGACAACACGAGCGCCATGATGCAACGATTCTGGACTATGCTGAAAATGCAGAGGATGTGAAACACGCCGCTAATGGCTTAGTGCGCTGGTTTCAGGTAGGCCATTTGGGTTATTTAAATATTGCAGCAATGACCGGCTTTTCGGAGTTGAGCGATCATGAGGCAAACCTAGCGGTATTAGATGCTGCATTGGACGCAGCGCTGAGCGATTTACAAGATACCCAAGGTTTAATCATCGATGTGAGAACAAATGGGGGCGGACAGGACTTATTTTCATTAGCTATTGCCAGTCGCTTTGTCGCGAGCAAGACAGTGGTCTACCGTGTACAGGCAGGAACAAAAAACGCGCGCGATGAGCTGTTAGATGTCACGATTCAACCCCGAGGCGCGGTGCAATACTTAAAGCCTATTAGCTTATTAGTGAGTGCATCGACGGTGAGCGCTGCGGAGACCTTTTCGCTTGTGATGAGCGAGCTAGATCAAGTCGCACTGGTTGGCCAAGCAACACAAGGGGCATTCTCGGATATCTTGAAAAAGACATTACCCAATGGCTTTCAGATCAATTTATCAAACGAGCGTTATTTAACCCTCAATGGCGAGTGGCTAGAAGGAAAAGGCGTGCCAGTGGATATCGAAGTGCCGGTATTTACACAAGAAGAACGTGATGGCGAGTTTGATTATGCGATGGAAGCGGCGGCGGCATTATTGCAATAGGCCACGCTCAACCCCCATGCTTGCCATTTATATGGACTATGCCATGATGCTTTTTATCAAACGCAAATTTTGGATTTTGAGTTATCATGGCTAAACCACGTGTGGAAAGAGCGCCCAAGTTCGATATGGCAGCAGTTGACTATGCCGACATGCAGCCTTTTTTACTTCACTACAATGAAACGGATAACAAGGGACGACACCTGCACTGGAGCCTGCTTAAATGGCGCGTTCCGCCAAAAGATGCCAAAAAGATTTGATCGGTGGTCAAATTCAAGCGGATGATGGCTGCAAAATACCTCTCAATGACAGATGAAGCTGGTCAGCCTTTCTCGTATATGATTCCGCACTCAATGGAAGCGAAGCTGCATCACGTGATTAAAATTGCAGGGCCAATGAAGCACACAGTGGTTTACAGGGTGGGGTATTTATTGCGCCGGTGGTCAAGGCCATTATTCTGCATTTTATGATGGGTTATGAGCATCCGTTTCGTGATGGCAATGGGCAAACGGCACGCGCACTGTTTTATTGGTTTATGCTCAAGCATGAATATGAACTATTTAAATATATCTCGATCAGTAAGCTGCTCAAAGATGACCCCAAAGGCTATGGCCTGTCTTATATGTACACTGAGAAGGATCAAAACGATTTAACGTATTTTATTGATTTTCAACTGGATATCATCCTGTCCGCATTTGATGAATTGCAGCAATACTTGCAGGTCAAAGCAGATGAATTTCATCAAGTGATGGAGCTATTAGAAAACTCAAAATACAGTACGCTTAACTTTGTACAAAAAGACCTGTTAAAGAAAGCGACCAAAGCACCGGGAAGAATCTTCACGGTCAAAGAGGTCGCAAATTCTTATGTCATCTCCGAGAACACCGCAAGAACCTATTTGAGGGCGTTGGTAGAGCACAAATTACTGCTACTGACAAAAGAAGGCCGTACCGCGATGTACGTGTCACCTTCTGATTTACGCTCAAGACTGACAGCCACTTAAGAAACACTCAGTATTATCCAGCTGCCTTCTTTGCCCGTGTTTTACGCTAAGCATTCCAAGTCAAACTAAGATCGCGCTATTTTAGCCTAATAAATTATCGAGTGTTACTGGTAATCTTTAGTGTGTTGATGCCAAAGATTTCGCCGAGTTTACTTGTGGGGGAGTCGCTGGGTGGAGTGTGACTTTCGCATTTTCTCGAACATCAGTGTAAGGAAAAAGGCGTTGGAGGATAACAAAGAATAATGTGGTAAATTGCGCCTATGTTGAATGCAAAGTTTAGGTGCCTAGTTTGGTGATAAAAAGCAACGTATCTATGCTGTCTTTATTAACAGGTAATGGGTATATAAATGGTAGAAAAAACCAATTCCACTGTACAAAATGATATAAAAGAACTTAGGAAACAATCTCTTACCCAATTAACACACTATTTGTCTTTTGCGCTTGTCTTTATTTTTGTGGCCGCTATTTATCGCATGGGGGATATTGTTTGGCAGAATATTTATATTTTGCACTTTGTTTGCTTTTTCTCGGCGGGGATTGTGATACTAAAGTATAAAAAGCTGTCCTATCATTTTGTGGTTTACAGTTACCTAGGGGTGGGGGTTGTGGCAACGATTGTAGAGCTGTTTGCGCTGGGGGTTGCCGGTGCTGCGGAAATGATTGCGATGTTCTGTATTATGTTGGCGCTGTTTTATTTAGATGTAAAAGCGACAGTGATTGTGGCCGGTATTATCTTGGTTTTTTATGGCTTGGCTTACTACTTGTTTGTGTTCTCAGGGTTGGACTTGCCAGAAAGTCGCATTCATTATTTGGCCAACTCCTCATCTTGGTTTGGTGCATTGGTCATCGACTCCGCTTTTTTCTTTATCATCGGGATGAGCATCTACTACCTGCAAGATAAAATTATCCGTTTGTTGCTCGTACTAGAGGCACAGAAAAAAACCATTGAAGCGCAAAAGTTACAGATCGAATACTTAGCCAATCATGATGCGCTAACGGGGCTGCCGTCACTGCGATTAGCGGATGACCGATTAAATGCTGCGCTGCTTTCAGCAAGGCAGGAGAGTCATAAGTCAGCGTTGCTATTTTTGGACTTGGATGGGTTTAAGCTGATCAATGATACCTATGGACATAAGGCGGGGGATGAGGTTTTAAAGGCGGTGGCAGAGCGTATTGTGGCGGTGATTCGTGCCACAGATACAGCCTGTCGTGTGGGCGGGGATGAGTTTGTGGTCATTATTAAAAAGGTGGAGGAGTTAAGCGATTTGGAAAGCTTGTGTGATCGCTTGGTGAAGGTGATTAGTACCCCCTTTATCTTTGAGGGGCATCAGTTGTCTGTGGGGGTGAGCATTGGTGCGGCGAGTTATCCGTGCAGTGCAAATAGTGCAAGAGGCTTACGCGCCAAAGCCGATGAGTTGATGTATCAGGTGAAGCGTGCGGGTAAAAATAATTACCTGATTTCAGGGGAGTATTGCAAAAAGCAGTTTGCTTAGGGGAGTCAAAGCGCGGGTACTACAAGCTACACACGGAGACCCTCGGTTAAGCTGCTTGAGGTATCATAAGTGGTACAATCCACTCAATACAGAAGGAGATCGACGATGACAATCGAGGTACTGACAGAGTTTCTTGGCTGGGCTTCTGTGATTAATATCATCATCCTGTTACTTTCAACGGTTGGGGTGCTTGTAATGCGGCAGTTCATTACAGGCATTCATGCTAGATTATTTGGGTTGGATGAAAAGGATCTGGGTAGGGCTTATTTTCAATATTTAGCGCAATACAAAATTGCAATTATTGTATTAAATATTGCGCCTTATATTGCGCTAAAAATAATGACTTGATCAATGCAGTGACAAGCGTGGTGTTATGGTTCTAGCGGTATTTGATTACCTGATGTTGCCAAGGCATTCCAGAACATTGTCATGGTTGCTTGTTGCTGTCGTTTGTCATTGGCTAAGTGTGGGTGGTCGATAAAGTAGGCAGCACTGGCCATAAATAGGGCATGGCACATTTCTAGTAGTAATTCGTCAGGCAGGTCGTTAATAAGCCCTTGTTGTTTTCCCAATATTAGCAGCTCTAATACCACACCCAAGGTTTCAAACTTGGCGGTCTTTCGTGCCTCTGCATCTAGTAAAGGAGATTGATAATAGGCTAGCAGAAACCGCACTTTATCAGGGTGAGCCACAGCCCAATTCAAGGCACTTTGCCAGAGTTTTTTGGCAAGGCTTAGCGCCTCTTGTTCTGCTTGTAAGGCGGGGAGACTGTCGGCTATTTCCTGCTTGATGTCCAGATACAAGGCAGAGATTAGTGCTTGCTTATTGGTAAAGTGGTGAAACAATGTCCCTGTTGCCACGCCAGCCGCCTTGGCGATTTTAGCCGTGGCGGCTCCCTCCAGTCCTTGTTGCACAAATAATACTAAGGCAGCGTCAAGGATCTGCTGGCGTTTCGAAATGGTCATTTACGGCTCCTAATTAGCGAAGGAAAATTTTAAAAACCATCTTTTGTATCCATTGCCCATAGGGTGGGTGCATCAAAACGCTGGAGCTGAGTTTACCTTGCGTCAGAACAGTCTTAGCTTTGGAGAAGGTTTTGAACCCTTCGATGCTGTGGTAGTGGCCCATTCCGGAGGGGCCAATGCCGCCAAAGGGCGCATCGTCTGCGGCTACGTGAAACACAGAGTCATTGATACACATACCGCCGGCATGGGTCTGCGTGATGATTTTTTGTTGCAGTAGCTTATCATAACTTAACAGGTATAAGGCGAGCGGACGTGGTCTGTTGCGGATGTAGTCGATGGCCTCCTCAATACTGTCATAAGGGATAAGCGGCAAAATAGGACCAAATATTTCTTCTTGCATCACCGTCATTTCATCCGTTGTATTCAGTAGCAGGTGGGTTGTTAAACGCTGACGGCGATCTTCTTGGTGTTGGCCTTCAACACACGGGATGACTTGGGCACCTTTGGCTTTCGCATCCGCCAGCCAGCTTTGTAGGCGCTGATATTGGCGTGTGTTGATAATCGAACTATAGTCATCACTATTAACCCCTTGGGGATACATCGTAGCAAAGCGTTTTTGGTAGCTTGTTACAAAGCGGTTCATTTTTTCCCGTGGCAGCAAAATGTAGTCAGGTGCAACACAGATTTGACCAGCATTCAGGCACTTACCATAAATAATTCGTTCTACCGCATGGTCAATATCTACATCAGGGCCAACAATAGTCGGGGATTTTCCGCCCAGTTCCAGTGTTACGGGTGTGAGGTTGTCCGCTGCGGCTCGCATCACGTGGTGACCGACGGTAGTAGAGCCGGTAAATAGCAGGTGATCAAAAGGCAGTGCGGTAAATTGTGCGGCTTGTTCGGCTTCCCCTTCGATGCAAGCGACTTGATCTGATGGGAAGACACTGGCTAGCATTTCGATCATCACTTGATTGGTGTGAGGCGTAAATTCAGAGAGCTTAATCATTGCTCTGTTGCCAGAAGCAATGGCGCTGATTAGGGGGCCTAGAGAAAGCATAACGGGAAAATTCCAAGGAACGACAATACCGATTACGCCTAGTGGTTGGTAGTGTACCTTTATCTTGGCTGGAGCGAGCAACAAGCCTGCGAAGCGCCTTTCTGGACGCATCCACTTCTTTAGTTTTTTGCAAGTATGTTTGATGTTCATGATGCAAGGCAGAATGTCTGAGGTCAGAGAGTCTTGCTTGCTGCGGCCATTGTAGTCAGCATTTAGGGCATCGCATAGTGGTTCTTGGTAATCGAGCAGGGCTTGCTTGAGCTGTTTTAATAGCGTCAGACGACTGTTTGCTGAGGTCATTGGGTTGCGTAGATACTCATGGCGTTGTTGCTGGAATAGCGCCTGTATCTGTTGGTGTGTGGTTGAGGTCTGATCTTGTTGTGGGTTTTGCATATCATTTCCTTAGCAAACTAAATAGACTGACTAGTCGGTTTTTATTTTTGAACTAAAAAAATGCTGTTTGTCAAGGAGCGCTTTTTATGGGGGGTAAAGTGTTGCTGTGATTTGCCCACGCAAGTTGCAGAACTTACGCGGGCGTATGAATAGTGTTTGATTGCAGAGAAAGGAGGCTTAGTGGTCTATGGCTTGTATCGGAGGATTGGGCTGCGCACGATAACCTACGCTTAGGCTATCACTTAGCCCACCTGAGGCGTCATAAATCGCCTTGCCTTCTACATTGCCAATACCGACCACACCAGCTTTCCAGCTGGCATAAAAACCGCGTGTATCTTGCTCTAAAATGGCCGAGGTACACAGGGCTAGCATATCGGTTTTACTGTGCTTTGCTTGCTTGCGGCAAACATCGTATTTGTCACCTTCATCGCTACGGTCTCGTGCTTCGCGGTGCAGTATTTTATACACATCAAAGCCATCGCCATCTAAGAACGGGTACAGTGCGTTGGGAGAGCCATCGCTTTGGTAATACTTGGGGTTTTTGGCTTTAAAGGTGTCTAGGTAATGTTGATCAATCCATTGTGTGAGTTGATAAAACATTAATAAGCGCCCCGCATTACCTCCATCTGCCCACGGTTGTCCTTTGGCAAGGAGAGTATTGACGCGACGAATGCTAATACTGGTACTTAGGGCGTGACTAAAGCGCTTTTGCTGATGCATCGCCATTACATTATTAGCAACCTCCGTTGCCCCAGCAATGCCTAGCCAAGATTCGACCATGTTATGCCCCATCTCGTGCCACAACAAAAAGCTGGTACGTGGGTTTTGTGGAAAGCTGTTTTTCTCAGGCTTCCAGTTCATGACCATAATTGGGTAGCCGGAATGTCCTGCTCCAACGGAGATATGTGGATCAAAGACTTCGCGGTTTTTATGGGCTGGTTTTTGCTCACAACTAGGGGGAGTGTGAACATTAAAAGGTTGGCTGCATTGACGGTCATAACCATAGAAGTCATAAGCATTTTGGCTCATTTCATCAAAGCGCTCAGCCAGCTGGGTGACCTCCGCAAAGCTTAAGTGCGCCATATTATTACGCGGTACTGTCACAATATAGTGCTTGGATTCTAGCTCTGCTTTGGGGGCAATGGCTGTTTTGAGTAGTGCCCAGTCTGCTTCAGTGGTTTGGCCAAGGACAAAGCGCACGGCTTTTTGTACGCCACTAAAGTTTATTGTCGCGGTGGCGTCTGCTTCAGCTAGGCTATCAAACGATTTTAAGAAAATCAGGCCACCATAAGGGTGAGTGACGGTGATCTGCTTAGTCTGCTGACCGGCAGCGTCAATAAAGCGATATTTCTTTACATACTTTGGGGGTCTTTTTAAATTAATTTCATGTCTAAATAAGCCACTGACATTATCTCCCACCCCAATGATTAACTGCATTCTTGTCTCATCTACCTCAGCGGGTAAGGTGATGGTGACATCGCTGTGAGCCGGTGCATACAGGCCGGTGGATTGCATATTACCGGCGTACCATTTTTGATAGCGCGTGTTGCGTTTGAGGTAAATTTTGGCACTTTCGTTGCCAGATTCTGCACTGGTTTGTCCTGGGAATTCTGACGGGTCGTATTTTAATTGCTCATCATAAAAGGCGCGCTCTAGCATAATCCGTGTGACGGGTTGGCGTCTAAAGTCCAAGACTTTGTTCTGTGTGAAGCTAAAGCCGGGATTAAACTCGCCTTGCTCATTGGTAAAACGACCACCTGCTTTATAGTGATCTAACAGTGTGTTCAGGCTGGCAAATTTTTCTCCGCTAAAGACTGCATCGTTGAGCAATAGCGCACTCATATTGGTGTATTCACGGTTTAATGCACTTGCAGTGAGTTGGCTTTCTTTTAGCTCATGTGCCAAGAGCGTATGCATACTGCCACCAACATCACCTTGCGCCTCGACAAAGTTTAAATCAACGGGGTACTTGGCATAGTGATCATACTTTGCCCCATCTTGTGCGATGCCATCGCCTTTGACCAGTGTTGATTGAATCTTGATTTTAGTGCCGCTGGCGCCTTCTACCTCGACCATGCCGCAATCCGCTTGAGTGAGTATTGGAGCCTCTGCCCTGCCTTCTTTAAAGATCTTGCGCTGGCGGCGAGATAACACTTCTTCTAGGTAATTCAGTTTGCCATTGGTGGTGAGTACCACTTTTAAATCCGCTAAGGTTGTTGGCACATTGCTGTAATCATTCATGCCTAGGCGGCGTTGTAAATCGGTGTAGCCGATATAGTCGCTTAAGCACAGGTCATATTGATGCACACCGCCGACTTCATCTTTACGAGGAAGCAGTTTAACGGAGCCTTTATTGTTCGCAAAAAAGGTGGTGATGCCGGCTAGCTTTAAGATTTCATTGGCAGCGGTTTCGACCACGCCATGTTTGGCGAGGAAGTGCGGCGAGTCCATGATTAATACGCCGCCGCCTGCGCGGATATAGTTAGCAATCAGAGCAACTTCGTCCATCTGGGTTTTACGAACTGTGTAATCACCCCAGTCTGTCCATGCATTGGCGCGCTCAAAGTCTTCCAGAATCAGCAGCGGGTACACGTTTGGGTCGAGAAGTCCTTCTGCTAGGGCTTGTTTCCAAGTCGGCACATAGCGCGGGCTATCTCCAGTGCTCAGGTTAAAGTTGGGGTGGATTTTGAAGCCTCTGGCATCATGTTGATAGCCTGCAGAGGAAATACCCCAAAATACAGTCTTGGCTTTATTTGAGAGTACTTTGATGGCAGTGCCAGTAGGAGAGTAGCGATTGCTAACGTGCTCATTTTGTTCGGTTAACCATGCTAAAGTATTATGAAAAAAGCGCTCCATATCCTCTGAGTCAGGCGTGTCGGTACGATTACCATTGCGTGAGTTATTGGCATAGTTTCTGGGGTTGACCAGTATTGAGGCATATAAGTGGCTGCCCATTACCAGTACACGGCCTTTGCCAAGGGTACCCGCGGCAACAATGGGGGCGTGATAAGTTGCGGTTTCTTTATTGCCTAGGGCAATCTTATTGTCGCTGTAATAGTCAAAGACAGACTGAGGAGGGCGCACAGGGCGGTAACGGCTAATCCGGTTGTGTGTGTAATCAAGGGGGAAATCGGTGTATTTGGGGTCTTTATCACTTCTGGGTGAAAAGACAGGAAAGCCGTTTTGCCCAGTGACTAAGGTGGTAAAGGTATCAGTGCCACTCCAGCGTGCGTACATGGGCTTAAAGATATGAAAATCACGCACTCCGTTATAAAGTTTTTCCAGCTGCCCGTTGATGTCACCTGACACACTCAGTGCTTTGAGTGCATCGGTATCAACGGCTTCATTACTATCAAGCCCTGCGGCAGTACTGGTTTGGCACATCAAGGCAATCGAGATTGCACTGGCTAATTGAACGATTGTTTTCATTGTTTTAGTCCTCTGCCCGTAGTCGGCTGACTTCGTTAAGAATTTCTTGTCCTAGCTCGAATGCTTCAAATTGTGCGCCAAACTCATCCACCCCTTTAACGATCCCGAGTGCTTTATTGGCCTTGCCATCGGGTAAGTTAATGTCAATTTGTGAACGGTAAGTTTCTAAAGCATCTCTAACAGCTTGATCAATGGTGATTTTTTTATCTTCAGCGATAGCATCGAAGGCTGCTAATAAACGGATAATATTGCGTGGTTTGGGGTGATCAAAAGAGGTGGCGGGCACAAGGTCAGCAGGAGTGATGATTGCTTTGCTGAGTGTGTCGCCCAGTGTTAATTCATGCACTGAGAAGCGAATATTGGCTCCTTCTTCATAATGAAACTCACCCTGTGCGTTGGTTCGACCCGATTGATTGCCGCTTCGGTAATCCAATCCTTCTACAGGGCCTTGGATGCTTTTGAAAGTGCCACTTAGGATGATTGCTTCTTTTTTATCACCACGACTATTATTAAGACCATAGCGTCTAATGGGCAGTGTGTTATCGCGTACTGAGACCAAGTGTGCTTTGGTATCGTCAATGGAAATGAGACCACGATGTTCACCAAAGTGTCCCGCTAGGTCAATAAAGAGTGTTGCAATATCAGGGTTTGCGGCAAATAACTCGGTACTGACATCAAAGTTAATGCGGTTTTTAAGGCCAAGTAAGGCAATCGACTCTTTGGTACGCTGATCGATTAAAATCCCGTTGGAGACATCATTATCGCTGTCTAATGACTGTAATAAGCGTCCCATGTTAATTACCTGAGGGTTGTTCTCATCTTGGCTACCAGCAAGGTCAAAAATGCTAATAATGTTGCGGGCAGCGTATGGGTCGGCTTTGACGTTGGCGCTGCCAAGTGGGATGCCAGTATTCTCATCACCCAGATAAAAAGTCACGGCTTGATTGTGCTGATACTTAAACAATCCATTTTTATCCGTATAGCCATTGTATTGACCGGATGTGTATTTTACGCCTTCCAGTGCGCTATCAATTAAAAAGCCGCTGTGGTTGATTTCTAAGATATTAAGTAGCTGTGTCTCGCTTTGATTGCCTGCTGCATCGGTGCTGGTGATCGTGACATCATAAAAACCTTCACTGAGTGTATTGATGGCATCTGCGGGTAAGCTCCAGTTACCATCTTGATGATTCGTCGCGGTATATTCTTGTCCATTAATCGTGAGTGTGATGCGGTAGTTGCTACTATCTTTGTCAGCCTCTCCGCTGGGCAGTTGGCCGGATAAGGCAGGGGAGGTGGCTGCGGTTTGTAATTTTGTCAGTGTGGCGTTTGTGCTTGGCTTGAGGGTATCTTTGGTGATATTGACCTGTAATGCGCCGCTGGCATTAAGGCTGCTATCTTTGAGGGTAATACTGAAGGCTTTGATACCATCTTCCCCTGAGGTATCGAGTGTGAGCGTGCCTAGTCCTTTGTCGTCTATCTGGCCTTGTTGTACTTCATCAAGCCATATGGATGCGCCGCTTTCACCGGAGATTTGAAGACTGAAGGTGGCTTGGTTGGTGGCAAGTTGTGTGCTCAGCAGCGTTGGGGTTGCTGGCCCTGTGGTATCGGGTGCGACAATGACATTAATGGTGCGAGTCAGCGTGGCGGTGTTGTTGGCTTTATCAGTTGCGTGATAGCTTAGGGTGTAACTGCCTTGCTTCGTTGTATCCACTTGGCCGGTAATACTGACATTAATTTTGCCATCTACTGCATCGTTTGCAGTGGCACCCGGCTCTTTATATTCACCACCTTGGTATAGGTTAATTGGGTTATCACCCAGCAGCGTGATTACAGGTGCAGTGGTATCTAAAATATCAATGGCATTAGCAGGGATTGTGCCGCCGTTTTTTACAATATTTTGATTGAGGCGTTGTTGTGCTGCATGAGCGCTGATGAGGCTAACAGAGACTGCTGCATCAAAATCAGTGCTGGAAAAGTCCAAGGTAGCAGGTAGTGTGGGGGTGGGGTGTAGCTGGATGAGGTTATTGTCTGCTTGTCCATCGGTATCGATACTTTGCAGTAATCGAGCAAGGTTGATCGCAGCCAGTGGGGCTTTAGGAAACAAGGTATAGGGTGTAATTGCCTTACTTTGTGTCATGGCACTACCAAGGGGAATACCGGCCAGACTAAAACTAACAAGGTCACCCGTAGGGCATTGGTATTCACCCTGAGCATTGGTTGTGCCATTCTTGCCAGAGGCACACTGATAATCCAAACCTTGAACTGGGTCATCAATAAAGCGGCCAGTGGTGGTGTGAGGATTAGGAGAGGAGTTTGTTCCACCTCCACAGGCTGATAGCAGTGCTAGGAGTGAAATACTGCTAATATTTCGGAGTGTTTTCATACGATCCCAACCTATTGTTATTTATCTTGCGAAAGTAAGATAGATGGCAATTAAAGCTTATTGTTTAGACAATAAATTCAATTGATGCTGTCATATTTTATACACTCTGTAAAGATATCCGCCATCTGTTTGGGGAGTGTCTCGGGGTAGGGAA
>Ga0193958_1000458_pt1 | contig 15075 bp, 16 predicted proteins | sample FB_1_MG_FD_140320 | JGI IMG/M metagenome (GOLD analysis project Ga0193958, IMG submission 140320) | Microbial mat bacterial communities from the Broadkill River, Lewes, Delaware, United States - FB_1_MG | ecosystem: Environmental > Aquatic > Freshwater > River > Microbial mats | place: USA...
TAAATTTTAAGTAAATTTTTATAAAGCAAAAAGAATTAAAAAAGCCATCATTAAAGAAAACAAAGCGATAGCTTCTGTTAAAGCAAAACCTAAAATAGCCATTTTAAATAATTCATCTTTTAATGATGGATTTCTAGATGTACCTAAAACTAAGGCACCAAAAACTGTACCAATACCTACACCTGCTCCTGCTAAACCAATGGTAGCTAATCCTGCACCTACAAATTTTGCAGCTTGTAATAACATAAACACTAAAATTGTGTTTATATTAAATTTAATCGATATTTAAAAATAATTTATACATCAAAAAAAAATTTATTTTGTCTTTTTTTTTTAGTTTTAGAACATTTTTTATTTTGTATAATAAACAGGAATTGTTTTAAAAAACCCAAACCTTAACACCAAAAGTACCTATCGCAGAATATGTAGTTGAATTACCGTAATTTGGTTTTAAATTATTTAAAATTTGTTTTCCTATTATTATATTATGTTTTTTAGTTCTTGGTGCAGAATTTAATTTTCCTTTTACAGTTATCTTTGCACCATTTATTTTAGAAAGTTTTGTTTTATAAAATAATGTTAATAATTTTTTTAAAAAGATCAAGAAAAAAACATGACGTTTGATCTTAGTTATTTTGTTTAATTCAGTAGAAATAAATATTGATAAAAATTTTGCTGAATTTTTTTTATTTGTTGAAATTAATATAACATTTAAAGTTTCTTTAAAAAATTTGTTTTTTATATTTTGACGAATTATATACGTTAATTTTTTAAATATCTTTTTTTTTAAATTTTTAAATTTAAAAGACAAACCTTTGTTTAAATTTTGAAATGTTAAAATTAAAATTTGTTTTTTAATAAAAATTTTTAACCCATTTAATAATTTTTTTATAAAAATTTTTTTTGCTTTAAAATTATTTACGTTTAATAATTTTTTATAATTTTTTAATAATTTTAAACGTTTTAAACGTTTTGTTTTTCGCCAAAAAAATGTTGATTTTTTTGTTTTTTTTAAAAGTTTTATTTTTTGATTTGAATTAATTTTATTAATAAATAAATTAGTTTTTTGAGTGATGTAATAAGAAATAAATATATTTAATGTTGTTATATTATAATTTATTTTAAATGTATGTACAATTAAATTATTCGATTTAAAAAAGTGATTCAAATAATTTTTTATTTCTAATTTTTTAAAAATATGCGTAGAACAATCAAAAATTTTTTTATTCATTTTTTTGATTATAATTTTTGAAATAATGTTTATATTAAAAATATTAAATTATAAAAATTTTATTAATAATTTAGAAAAGAAAATTTTAATGTTAAAAAAAAACAATTTATTAAATTTAAAAATTAAAAAAAACTTAATTAATTATATTATTAATGTAAAATTAACAAAAAAAAATATTTTGTTATATGTTACTGATATCAAAGGAAACTTGAAAATTTTTAAAACTACAAATTCTTTAGGTTTAAAAAAAATAAAACAACAAAATGTTTTATTAAAATTATTAAAAATATTTTTATTAAAGAGTAATTTTTTAAAAAACAATTTTATAGCTTTACATTTAATAAATTTAAATAAATATTTTATAAATTTATTAATAAAAATATTAGAAAATATTTTATTTATTAAAATCATTAAAATTTATAATTTTTTAACACCACATAATGGATGTAGACCAAAAAAATTGAAAAGAAAAAAGAAACAAAAATTAAAATTTAACTAAAAGAAATGTCTGAGCGGTTTAAAGTAACAGATTGTAAATCTGTTGGAAATTTTCCATCGTAGGTTCAAATCCTACTTTCTTTAAAAATAACGAGATATAACGCAGTTTGGTAGCGTATCTACTTTGGGAGTAGAAAGTCATTGGTTCAAACCCAATTATTTCGAAAAAAGAATAGAATTATAAAGTTGTTTTGTTTGTTTTAGTACTTTTTTAAAAATAGAAATCATTTCTTGATTATTAAAAATGAGAATTGACCTAAAAATGTTTTTAAATTATTAAACAAAGCAAAAATAATTTTTTTAAAATTTAAATATTTTAAGTTATTTATTTGTAGTATCGAATATATTTTTTTATTTAATTTAATACAAAGTAATATTAAAAACTTTATTGTTTTTAATTTTTCAAAATTTAATTTTTGTTTAACAATATTTGGTTGAATTAAAAAGACACTTCCATTAATTATAGATTTTAAATTTAAATATATAGAATTTTTTATTGCCGCAATAATTAAATTATTATGAATTTTATAATGTTTTATTTTTAAATTTTTAAAACTTTTTTTTGTTAAAATTGGATTTTTAGAATTTAAATAAATTTGGTTATAAAAAAATAAAATATTGATTGTTTTTATATATTTTTTAATTTTAAAAAATTTATATTTTTTTAATTTAAATTTCATAAATTTTAAGCTTAATAGGTTTTGAACCTATGTCATAACCATTATGAGTGGTTTGTTCTACCAACTGAACTATAAGCTTTAAATAAAAAATTCAAGAAAAAAGGGAATTGAACCCATGATTTTGGTTTTGGAAACCAATGTTCTACCACTAAACTATTTTCTTAAATTAATTAGGTAACCAATTAAAACTTATTAAAATATTAACAGAAAAAATAACCCAACATATTGAAAAAGGTAAAAAAGATTTCCAACCAATATTCATTAATTGATCATACCTGTATCTTGGTAATGTTGCTCGCGTTACGATAAAAAAAATAACACCTAAAATAATTTTAATACTAAACCAAAAAACTCCTGGTAATAAATTTATTGGAAATATATTTAAAATCGGTAACCAGCCACCTAAAAATAATATTGCTGAAAAGGCACTCATAAGTAACATGTTTGCGTATTCACCTAAAAAAAATAATGCAAAAGTCATAGCTGAATATTCAACATTATAACCAGATACTAACTCAGCTTCGGCTTCAGGTAAATCAAAAGGATGTCGATTTGTTTCAGCAAGCATTGAAATATAAAATAAAATAAACATTGGAAATAAAGGAATAATAAACCAAACATTTTTTTGTGCCAAAACAATATTACTTAAATTAAATGAACCTGTACATATACATACATTTATAATAATAAAACCAATACTAACTTCATAAGAAATAACTTGAGCTGCTGAACGTAAAGCACCTAAAAAGGGGTATTTTGAATTACTAGACCAACCGGCAATAATAATACCATAAACACCTAAAGATGATGTTGCAAATAAATATAAAACTCCAACATTTAAATCAGCTAAAACAATTGTATTAGAAAAAGGAATTACAGACCAGCCTATTAAACTTAAAATAAAAGTTAAAATTGGAGCTAATAAAAATAATGTGATATTTGAATTACTAGGTAAAATTGTTTCTTTTGAAAATAATTTTAAACCATCAGCTAAAGGTTGTAACAAACCAAGAAAACCAATAACATTTGGTCCTTTTCTTCTTTGGATTATTCCCATAATTTTTCTTTCTGCTATTGTAAAATAAGCAACAGAAATTAATAAAGGAATAATTATAAATAATATTTTTAAAATAATTAACACCATTTAAATTAAAGCTAAAATTGGACTTGAACCAATATTTAAAAATTTGCAATTTTGTACATTTACCAAATTATGTTATTTAGCCTTTTAATTTAAAGATAAGATGGGATTTGAACCCATGGTATTTACAATACAATAATTTTCAAAACTATCACTTTAAACCACTCAGTCACTTATCTAAAAAATTAAACGACGTTAAATTTTTTATTATAGCAAAAAAAGAGATTTGAACTCTCAACTTTAATCTTGGCAAGATTATACTCTGCCATTGAGTTATTTTTGCAAAAATAAAAATTTTAAATGAATTAAATAAAAATTTAAACTCTTTATACGTTATTTTGTTTGTAATTAAAGTGATATCAAGTGGTGGTAATTTGTTAAATAAAAAATAATTTGTTTGCAATTCTAAAAAAGTCAAATTATTTTTTAATTTAAAAGAAATAAATGAAAAATTTTTTTTGTTTTTAAATTTTTTCGAATTTTTTGTTTCTAAAAATTTTTTACATATTGTGTTTAAAAAAAACAAAAATATAAGTTTTTTTTTTAAAAAAACTTTACAACCAATAGGAACATTTTTTTTAATTTTTAATACAATATTTGGTTTTTTTGAAATTGTTATCATTCCATTTCGAGTTGTTATAAACTCCAAAAAAGAAAAAACAGTAATTAATTCTTTAAAATCATTTGTTTTACATTTGAATTTTAAAATTACTGTTTTAATTTTTGGTATTATATTAATTTTTTTGTATTGAAATTTATTTATTAAATCATATTTAACAATATTATTAAAATAATCATTCAAAAAATTCATTTAAAAAGATTTTGCATTTATAACTTAATTGGATAAAGTGTCGGATTTCGAAACCGGTTTATACAGGTTCAAATCCTGTTAAATGTTACAATTTTTTAAAAACTAAACGTGGTTTTTTTGTAGCGTATTTTGACCTGGCCTTTTTTCTATTTTTTAAACCTAAAAAATCTAAACGACCCCTTACTAATCGGTATTTAATTCCAGGTAAATCTTTAATTCTACCACCTTTAATTATTACAGTAGAATAAACTTGAAGATTATGACCTTCTCCCGGAATATAAGCCATAATATTTTTTTTATTAGAAAACAAATATAATTTCGCAATTTTTCTAAGAGCAGAATTTGGTTTTTTAGGGGTTCTTAAAATCATTTTTGTACAAACCCCTTTTTTTTGTGGAGATTTGCCTAATGCTGGTGTTTTATTTTTTTTCTTTTTAAATTTTCGTTTTTTAAATAATAATTGATTTATTGTTGGCATTTTTAATTATACCAAAAAAGAGATTTGAACTCTTAATCTTATTTTAAAGAACTGGTACCTAAAACCAGCATGTCTACCAAATTCCATCATTTTGGTAATTTTTACTTGCTACCGGATTTGAACCGATATTCTTTTAAAGAATTAAATTTTAAGTCTAACGTGTCTACCAATTCCACCAAACAAGTTTTTTTAAAAAATGCCACAATTTGATATTGTAACTGTTAGTTCTCAAGTATTTGGTGTATTTATTTTTTTATATTTTTTGTATCATTTAAATATTAAAAATTCAATACCCTTTGTTGTAGAAATTAAAAAATTTAGAACAAAAAAATTATTAAAAAATCAAGAAAAAATTATTTATATTAAAAATTATTTGAATAATAATTTAACATATACTTATTATTTTTATAAAATATTTTTATTTTAAAATAATTTAATAAATAAAAATATGATTTTTTAACTCTTTAGAATGGATTTGAACCAATGACCCAATGTTTAACAGACATTTGCTCTAACCTCTGAGCTACTAAAGAAAATTTTTAACCAAAAAGAAATTTGGTTTAATAAATTCGTAAATTTTATGTTATCGTTTAACAAAATTTGTAATGTTTTATAATTAATTTGTAAATATTTTGGTGGTATTGGCCAAAAATTATTTTTTTTAATATTTTTTAAAATTAATTGGTGTAAATTTGTACTTGTTAATTCTAACAAATCTCCTGTTTTTAGTAAAAAAGAGCTGCAGTTTGTTATTTTTTTATTTATGTTTATTTTATTATGTATTATTAATTGTCTAGCAGCTCTAATACTTAAAACAAAATGAGATCTATATAAAATTAAATCTATTCTTTTTTCTAATATTTCTAATAAATTATTTTTTTTTTTGATAGAATTTAAATATTTTTGGGGTAAATAATTATAAAAAAGATTAAATTTTCTGTTTAATTGAAGTTGACTAAAAAATCTTTTTTTAAATATATTTTTATAAAAAATTGAAACACAATAATTATTATGATCTAAAATATTAAAATTTTTTTTAATATTTATGAAATTAATCTTTTTAAATTTTTTCCATTTTAATTTATTAAAATTAATTATTTTTTTTTTATATTGAATGGTTTCTTTTAAATTTATAAATTTTTTATATAACGGTTTATATCGTTTTTTTCTATATAAATTCAAATTAAATTTTTTTTTTAAAATTATCATTTTTTGAAACAATTATTATTTTAATTTATTAAATAAAAACTTTTTTAAAAACTGAGTAAAAAAATAAAAAAAATTGTTTTACGTTTTTTTTTAATATGATAATAGGAATTTTTAATTTTAAAATCTTTTTTAGAAAAGCAACATTAAAACTTGATTTAAAATTTATTATTAAATCAAATTTTTTTTGATATATCAAAAAACTATCTAAATTCGAAATATTTATTTTTTTAATTTTTTTATCAAAAAAATATTTAAAATTTAAATTCTTATAAATTAAAGGTTTAAACAATAATAAATGTTTTGTTTTTACAAAAAATTTTTTAAGTTTTTTTAAAAAAAAATAAGGAAAATCAACAAATAAAATTTTTTTTTGATTTTTCGTGTATTGAAAAATAATCGATAAAAGTTTTTTTAAATATTTTTCAGCATTTTTTATTAGATATTTTTTTGATTTTAATAAATGTAATTTTATTAATTTGTATTTGATATTTTTAAATTTTTTTATTTTCATTTATTTAGAGACAGAATTGAACTGACGTCACAAAGATTTTCAGTCTTTTGCTCTAACCAACTGAGCTATCTAAATATGAAAAAAATTTTTGGTGTCAATTTTTAAAAAATTTTCTTTTTTTAACCAAAAACATGTTTTTATTTAATAAAAATTTAATTCTCCAAAAACATCAAAAAGCTTTAAATAATAAAAACTTTTTTTTAATTTATTTGAATTTTTAAAAGATTTTAATAAAAATTTCTTTTTTTTAACCAAAAACATGTTTTTATTTAATAAAAATTTAATTTGAATTTTTATATCTAAAAATAAAAAAGTTTTGAATTTTTTTAATAAAATTAAGAATTTTAAAAGTTGAAAAGAAAAAATTTTGAATTTTTTTAAAAAAATATTTAATTCAAAATGTTGTTGAGCTTTTTTATTAACGTGAGGTGATTTTAATAAAACAATTTTTACTTTTTTATTTTTATTTTGAAGACATTTAAAAAATATTTTATCGAATTTTGATTTGTTTTTAAAACAAAATTTTAAAAAAAGTTTTAAAAATTGATAATTTTTTGATAAAATTGTTATATTAATAAACATAAAATTTTTTAAAAAAGTTTAATGTAAATTTACACTATCATTTAAATAAATACAAGTTAAAATTGTAAAAACATACGTTTGAATAACTGCAACAGCTAATTCTAAACCCATTAACAAAACTAAAACAAATAAAGGTAAAAGATGTGCTATACTTAAAAAATCTTCTAATATTAAAAGACTCCAAGAAAAACCAACAATTACTTTTAATAAAGTATGTCCAGCCATTAAATTTGCAAAAAGTCGAACACCTAAACTTATAGGCTTAAAAATATACGACACAAATTCTATAGGAACTAATAATAAAGCTAAACCAAACGAAGTATTTGAAGGAATAAATAAAGATAACATATTCCATTTATGTCTTTTAATTCCTATAATATTTACACCAAAAAACACTGAAAAAGATAAAGTAAATGTTACAATTAAATGACTTGTTATTGTAAAACTGTATGGAATTAAACCAATTAAATTACTAAATAAAATAAAACAAAATAAAACAAAAATAAAAGGAAAATATTTTTGACCTTCAATATTTATATTATCAAATAATAATTGAGCCACTACTTCATACATATTTTCTATTAATATTTGCCAATTATTAGGTATTAAAAAAAGGGCAGATTTTCCTAAATAATTAACGTTAGAAATTAATAAAGAAATTAAAACAAAAAATAAAAATAAGACTAATACATTAATTAAAAATAAATTTGTAAATGAAAAATCTAACGAAAACAATTTAATATTTAATAAAGAAATTATTTGAAATTGTTCTAACGGTGTATATAACATTTAATTTTTATAATGCACAAATTTTGTTTCTACAATACCAATTAATGGGATTAAAACGATAAAAAATAAAAAATAATAAAAAGTAGCAAATTGACCTATTAAAATGTAAATATTTTCGACGGGTTTTTGACCAACCCAACCTAAAATAATAAAATCAGCCACTAATAACCAATAAAAAAATTTAAATAATGGTCTAAATTTTGTAGATCTTATTTCAGATGTATTAATAAAAGGTATTAAAAATAAAATAATAAGTGAACCACCCATCGCTGCAACACCACCAAATTTATCCGGAATAGATCTTAGTATGGCATAAAAAGGTAAAAAATACCATTCAGGAACAATATGTGGTGGCGTATGCATTGGGTCGGCTGGTATATAATTATCAGGATGACCTAAAATATTTGGAAAATAAAAAATAAAAATACCAAAAAATACTAAAAAACAATAAAAAGCATATAAATCTTTAACAAAAAAATAAGGATAAAAAGGTATTTTATCTGCGTTACAAATAGAAACACCTAATGGATTATTTGAACCATTTTTATGTAGTAAAGCTAAATGAATTATTGTAAAACCGGCAATAATAAAGGGTAAAAAAAAATGTAAACTAAAAAATCTATTTAATGTCGGATTATTAACGGTAAAACCTCCCCACAACCAATCCACAATTGTTTTACCAGCAACAGGTATAGCAGTAAATAAACTTGTAATAACAGTAGCGCCCCAAAAACTCATTTGACCCCAAGGTAAAACATACCCCATAAAAGCTGTGGCCATCATTAAAATTAAAATAACAACACCAGAACACCATAATAATTGTCTTGGTTGAAGATATGAACCATAATATAAACCTCTAAAAATATGTGAATATACAACTATAAAAAACATTGAAGCTCCATTTGCATGAACATAACGGATTAACCAACCATATTTTACGTCTCGCATTATGTGTTCTACACTACTAAAAGCCAAATCAATATGAGGTGTATAATGCATTGCTAGAAAAATACCAGAAATAATTTGAATTACTAAACAAATACCAGCTAATGCACCAAAACTCCAAGCATAATTTAAATTAATTGGTGTTGGGTAATGAATTATGTGGCTGTCTACAAAAGCTAAAAGATAATTTGTATTCCATTTAATACTAACAAAAATAAAAGATGCAATAGAATAAATATTTGATAAATTAATAATATTGTATTTTGTTTTAGTTTCTTTTATAAACATTGATTAAAAATTTTTATTCTTAACGGGATTTGAACCCATATTAACGCTGTGAAAGAGTGTTGTCTTAACCATTAGACTATAAGAACTTAATAAATTTAAAAAACCATTAACTCAATTAAAAAATTTACACTAAAATGTATTGGCGCTAAAAAAATATTTGGTAATAAACCCATAAATATAGTACCTATTATTAAAGGAAAAAAAGTTAAAAATTCTCTTTTATTAATATCTATAAATTCGTTAAAATATTGAGTTTTTAAATTTCCATAAATAATCCGGTTAAATAACCAAAGACTGTAACAACCACCGATAACCATTCCTGTAGCACCTAAAAAAGTGATACTAGTATTAGTTTTAAATGAACCAACTAAAATTAAAAATTCACCAATAAAACTGCTGGTTCCAGGTAAACCGATATTAGCCATTGTAAAAAATAAAAAAATAAATGAATATAAAGGCATAACATGAACTAAACCACCATAATATTTAACTATTCTTGTATGGTGTCGATCATAAACAATTCCAATAATTAAAAACAAAGAACTTGCAACAAACCCATGACTCAAACTTTGAAGAATTGCGCCTTCAATACCTATTGTATTAAAACTGAAAATACCTAACATCACCAAATTCATATGAGCGATAGATGTATACGCTATAATTCTTTTAAAATCTGTTTGTCTTATTGCTGTAAATGATGTATAAACAATACCTAAAGCAGATAATGAATAAACAAAAGGAGAAAAATAAAAACAAGCTTCTGGAAAAAGTGGTAGTAAAAACCTAATAAATCCATAAGTACCTAATTTTAACAAAACTCCTGCTAAAATAACAGACCCAGCTGTTGGTGCTTCTACATGAGCTTCCGGAAGCCATAAATGAACAGGAATCATAGGGACTTTAGATGCAAAAGAAAAAAAAAATGTTAACCATAAAATATTTTGCTCTAATTTTGAAAAAGAAAAAGTTAATAATACTTCATAATCTGTTGTACCTATTTCAGAATAAATATATAAAATAGATAATAACATTAAAACAGATCCTAATAAAGTATATATAAAAAAAAAATATGCTGCTCTTATTTTTCTTTCTCTAGAACCCCAAACACCTATAATTAAAAACATTGGAATTAAAACACTTTCAAAAAAAATATAAAAAAGTAACAAATCTAAAATACAAAAAACTCCAATTAAAAAAAACTCCATTATTAAAAAAGAAATTAAATATTCTTTTAAATTTCTTTCAATACTATTCCAACTTATTAAAAAACATAATGGTATTAACAAACTTGTTAGTACAACAAAAAATAATGAAATTCCATCAACACCTAAAATAAAATTTAAATTTAAATTCGGTAACCAAAAAATCTTTATTACAAATTGAAAAATTCCTGTAGATTTATTAAAAAAAACCCACAAAAATAATGTACAAATAAAAGTTAAACAAGAAAAATTTAATGCAACTAATTTTAACAATTTTTTATTATTAGAAGAAATAAAAGTTAATAATAAACAACCTGTTAATGGTAAAAAAAGAATATAAATTAATAAATTTTTAAGAATCATTTTAAACATTTTATAGGATTTGAACCTATGACTTTACAGCTTAGAAGGCTGGTGCTCTATCCGACTGAGCTAAAAATGTTAAAAAAATAATAAACTTACTTTATACGAAATTAAATATAAAAATGTTGGGTTAATAAACAAAAAAATAAATAAATAAAAAAATAAAAAAATAATAATAAATTTTTCAGTTTTTATGGGATAATAAAGTTTACCTACTAATATTTTTTCAAAATATAAAATTTTTATAATTCGAATATAATAAAAAGTTGAAATAACACTAAATAAAATATTAAATAAAGCAACAAAATACATTGAAGCTTCAATAGCAGATAAAAAAACACCAAATTTAACAAAAAAACCAACCATAGGCGGTAATCCGGCAACAGAAAATAAAGTCAACGAAAAAACAAATGCTAAAATTTTATTAGATTTTTTTAATAATGTTAAATCTCCTAAATCTTTATTACCTTTTTTTGAATAATTATTTTTTAATCTTGTTAAAATAAAAATACCCCAAATACAAAAACCTGAAATCATATAAATTATAATATAATTAAACAACATTTGAATTCCTTCTATACTACCTGTACTAAAAGAAATTAATAAATAACCCATATGACTTATTGAACTATAAGCCATTAAACTTTTTAATTTTCTTTGTTCTAAACCAGCAAAAGAACCAACCAAAACACTTAAAAAACTAATTATTATAATATAATAACGCCAACAATCTATAAAACCAAAAAAACTATAATAACAAATTCTTAAAAGTAAAACAAAAATTGCTATTTTAGGGACTACAGCAAAAAAAAATGAAGAACTTGTTGGTGATTTTTCATAAACATCTGGGGCCCATAAATGAAAAGGTACTAACGCCAATTTAAAAAATAAGCTAATTAAAATAAAAGTTAATCCAAATTGTAATAAATTTGTTTGTAAAAATTCAAATTTATTACCAGGACTTAACCAAAAAAATAAATCTTTAAAATCATCAAAATTTATACTACCAACAACACCATAAACAATCGAAGCGCCAAATAAAAATAAACCCGAAGAAAATGCTCCTAATATAAAATATTTTAAACCAGCTTCTATAGAAAAAGTCGAATTTTTTTTAAAAGCTGCTAACAAATAAAAACTTAAACTTTGCAATTCAATTGCCAAATAAGCTGTTATTAAATCATTAGCTGAACACAATAAAAAAAGGCCTAAAACCGAATACAAAATAATTAAAATATATTCAAAATGATTAATTTTTTGGTCTAATAAATATTGTTCAATTATTAATAAAAAAAAAATTGTAATAACACCAATTAAAATTTTTGTTAAAAAACTTAAATAATCATTACTTATAGAATAATTAAAACTTAAATAGTCTAAAATAAATAAATGCTCATTAAAAATTAAAAAAGATGACATAACTAAAATTAAAACCGCCAAACTTAATATTGAATTCTGCAACAATAAAAATTTATTAAATTTATTATAAGATAAAAAAACCCCATGTAACGTTAAAAAAATAATAGAAATACTCAAAAATATTTCTGAAAAAATTGAAATTTCTTTAATTTGTAATATCATTTTTTATTTAATTTAAATTAATAATACATTTTGATATTTTCTTGATAGTTGTTTATAACTACTTTGGTTTTTTAAATTTTTATATGAAAAATCTGCCGTTAAAATAACAGCACCAATTACTACTAAAAATAAAATTAATCCTGCAACTAAAAATTGTAAAACATAATGGGTATATATAATTTGACCTATTATTTCTATTTCTGTTAAAGAATCTAATTTATCATACCAATTTTTATATGAATTTAAAAAAATTTTTTGGTAATAAGAATTATTTTTAAAATTTTGTGAAATAATTAAAAAACTTTCTATTAAAAAAACAACTCCCACAAAAAAAGCAAATGGTAAATATTTAAAATTATTTTTTGTTAAATTTATTGTTTTAACATTTAACATCATTACAACAAATAAAAATAACACTGCAATAGCACCAACATAAATAATTACAAACATTAAAGCAATAAATTCACATTCAAATAAAAATAACAAGCAACTAGCTGCAATAAAACTTAAAACTAAAAATAATGTCGATAAAATGGAGTTATTTACAAAAATAACCATAAAACAAGATAATATTATAATATTTGAAAAAAAATAAGATAATGAATTTAAAAACATAAATTTAATGAAAAAAGGTTTTGAACCTTTGTCTTTTGGGTTATGATTCCAATGTTCTACCAACTGAACTATTTCATTTTATAAAATAAAATTTTCCAAATGCACATTCCTGTACAATTACCTTGTTACGACTTCATACAAATTATTAATCTTTTAATGGGTTTTTTAAATCTTCAAAAAAAATTAATTCTTTGTATGTGACGGGCGGTGTGTACAAGACCAGTATACAAATTCACCGCTACATTATGATAAGCGATTACTAATGATTCCAACTTTATAAAAATGAGTTGCAATTTTTAATTCGAACTAAAAAAACTTTTAAATTAACTTAAAATTATATTTTTGTTAACAATTGTTGTTTTTATTGTAGCACGTGAGTAGCCCAAATTATTAAGATCACAAAGACTTGTCTTCATTCTTACCTTCTATTAATTTTTGATTAACAGTTTTTTTAAATTTTTTTAAATTTTTAAAATTTAATTATATAAATATTTAATTAAAAATAAGAGTTTCGTTCGCTAATGGAATCAACCAAAAATTTCACAACACGAACTGACGACAGTCGTGCAATACCTGTAAAATTATTTTATTGTTAAAAATTAAAATACATAAATTTTTAGCTATTTATCAGCGTTTAAATAGATAAAAATTTATGTATTTTAATTTTTATATATTTAATTTGGCGCTTAAATATATAAATTTTTATTTTAACTTTTAAATAATTTTTATAACAAAAATTGGTAAGGTTTTGCGTGGATTATCGCATTAAACCACATGCACCACCATTAGTAGCAGGTCTCTGTCAATTCCTTTGAGTTTTAATCTTGCAATCGTACTTCTCAGGTAAAACGCTTATTGTGTTAACTTTAAAAATCTAAAAAATATTTTTAGATATTAAAAATTATTTTTTAAATTACAGCATTCATAATTTACAGTATAGACTACTTGGGTCTCTAATCCAATTTGCTACCTAATACTTTCGTTCCTCAGCGTCAGTTTTTATTAAAAAGCTGTTTTCACAAAAGGTGTTCTTTTATATTTCTACAGTTATTAATCCTCCATATAAAATTCTGCTTTTTTAATTTAAACTCAAAAGTAAAATAGTATTAAAAGCTTATTTAAAGTTAAAATTTAAGATTTAACAAATAACTATTTTTACAGCTTACGAACTTTTTACACCAAGTTATTTTGGATAATGCTTGCCCTTCCCGTATCACCGCGACTGCTGGCACGAGATTTGTCAGGACTAAAAGCTTTTTTAAATTGTCGGTTGTCAAAATTTAATAAAAGAATTTTACAACCAAAACACAGCCTTCTTCATTCAACTTATATTGCTGGATCAAACTTTCGTTCATTGTCCAATATTCTTTACTGCTGCCTAAATTTTAGACTGAAATTTGTCTCAGTTCCAGTGTGGTTGATCGTTCTATTTAAACCAACTAAAGATCATTGTTTTAATAAATTATTAAATTTATTAAATAACGTAATCTTATACAAAATTATCTTTTAACAATTATTTAATTATTCAAAATAATTTTTCAATATTAACAACAAAAAACAAAAATTATCAATTTGCTTAACGCTTTTGAAAATTATTAAATTTTTTAGTCTTTTTATTTTTAAAAAATTAAAAGGTAAAATTTTTGTATTTTCCTCACCTGTACGCTACGAAATTTTTCGTTCAACTTGCATGTATAAAACATATTTAAAGCATTCATCCAGAGCCAGGATCAAACTCATTAAATAAATAAAATAAAATATTTATATATAAAATTAAATTTTTTTAATTAAAATCTTTTTTTAATTTATAATTAAAAAGTTTAAAAGATTTTTAGTACTTATAAGCTAAAAACTTTACAGTTATTACACATTAAGCCTATTTTGTAATATTTTATTACAATTTAAAAAAATTAGTTTTAAAAATAGTTTTTCACTTAAAATGCTTTTAGTGATTATCTGTTATGAATGTAGCTATTCAATAATGTTGTTGGTAAAACAATTGATCAACCAGAGATTCACTTTTTTAAGTCCTCTCGTACTAAAATTTGGTTTTTTTAATTTTTTATTTGTGACAGATAGGGACCAAACTATCTTACGATGTTCTAAACTCAGATCATGTAACGCTTATTTGGCGAACAGCCAAACCCTTGA
>Ga0193958_1000463_pt1 | contig 15030 bp, 11 predicted proteins | sample FB_1_MG_FD_140320 | JGI IMG/M metagenome (GOLD analysis project Ga0193958, IMG submission 140320) | Microbial mat bacterial communities from the Broadkill River, Lewes, Delaware, United States - FB_1_MG | ecosystem: Environmental > Aquatic > Freshwater > River > Microbial mats | place: USA...
AACATACTATCTACAACTGTAAAAACTGAAGTTTGCGCTTCGGTTTTTAAAACTGCCATTAAAAGCAGTAATGGAATTCAAATCTTTTTCATAGAATTTAGAGTTATTGTGTAGGAATTTCTACAACACCATTTTCACCTTTTTTACCATATTTTTTAATGGCTATATTTTTATTCATAACATTAATTGATAAATTAGGATTTGGTTTAATTTTTTCCATTTCTTCTTTTGAAATTTCCTTACCATCTAGTATGTACATTGGTGTTTGCTTCTCATTTGATGAAGTATCCTTACTTTCATTATTAGCACCAACTTTAAAAGCAATTGGTATACTATATTTTACACCAACAGCATTTCCTTTATACTTTCCAGGTTCCATTTTTGGTAAACTTTGTACTACTCTAATAGCTTCATCTTCCAAAGATTTATGAGGAGCTCTTGCCATTGCCTCAAAAACATTACCTTCTTTGTCAATTTTAAAAACCACAAAAATTCGTTTAACACCAGCTGTTAATCCTAAATTACTTGCCAGGCTTGCATTAAAATTTCTATTTACATGTTTTGTAATATTTTCTTGCAAACAGAATCTCAACTCTTCTTTCGTTCCTTCACAACCTGGAAAAACTGGAACTTCATCAATTATTGCGAAAGGAACATCATCACCTTCATCGTATTTATATTTCGATTTTGACCCAAGTCTTACAGATTTTGGTCGAAACCAATTTACTCTTTCTTCATTTCCATCAATAAGCACAACATGATCATATTTAGCCTGATCATTGCTATTAAATTTTGCAGTGATTTCCTTCTCTTTTTCAGTGTACTCACTAAGATCTAAATATCGACCAACCATAATACTATTCCCAACATAAGTTGGTCCAATCTCAAAATCAAAATATTGTCTTTTTGAAAAATCATCTAAACTATTTAAAACTGATTCCATCTCTGACAATTCCTCATTCACTTGGTCAATGCAAGATGTATAAATTAACATCCCAAGAAATAACGGAATTAATAATAAATATTTTAACTGTTTAATTTTTTGTGATTTTTCTTTTGCGATCATAACGATTCTTTTTTTAATTAATGAATGTTTGAAAAATTGATTGATGAATGAAATATTTTCTACATTAAAAGTTTCAGCCAATAATGTATTAAAATATGAGTTTTTATCGGATTCTTTTACTACCTCAGCATCTGAAATATATTCATGTAAAAGGGTGATTCTTTTTTGGTACACATATATTAAAGGGTTAAACCACATAAGAATTTTTAAGACTTCAAAAAACAATAAGTCTAAGGTATGTAGCTGTTTACAATGAATTGTTTCGTGTTTAATAATGTCTAATTTTTTATTATCTAATAAATCTTTATGAATAAAAATATAATTGAAAAATGAAAAAGCGGCTTTTTGTTCACGTAATAAAACCAACTTATAGCTTCCTTCACGTATCTTCTTGTTGTGTATAATTAAATTAATAATTTTAAATAATCTGACCAAAAACAGCATTGTAAATACCATAATTCCAACATAAAAAAGAAATGGTAACACATTAAACGTACTTTCACTTGCAGTACTTTGTATAATAATTGTTTCTGGGTTTAAAAATACTGTTGGCAATTGCACCATATATTCTTGTGGAATACTTTGCTGAATACTTTTAAATTTTAAGAGCGGAATTATAAAAGCTAAAATTGGTGTTACTAATAAATAGATTCTATTCCACTTAAAAAATGTTTCTTTTTGTAAAAAGAAATCATAAACGGCTAAAAATAGCGCTTGAAAAAGCAGTACTTGAATTATGTAATTTATCATTTTTCTGTCTTTTTGTCATTAATTTGTTGTAAAATTGATTCCAATTCGTTCATATCAACATCATTCTTTTTTACAAAAAATGACACCATACTTTTAAAAGAACCTTCAAAATAACCGTCAACTATCTTGTGCAAACTTTTATTACTATAGTCTGCTTTTTTAATTAAAGGAAAATAAATATACCCTCTACCCTGTGCTTTATGCCCTACAAAATCTTTTGTTTCTAATATTCTAATTATCGTAGAAACAGTATTGTACGCAGGTTTTGGCTTAGGCAACTGCTCAATAATTTCTTTTACTGATGCCGCTTCTAAATCCCACAAAACTTGCATTAATTGCTCTTCTGCTTTTGTTAATTGTTTCTCCATTCTTTAACTAAGTTTTTAGTTCAATAATACAAATATAACTAAATATTTAGTTTAAACTAATTTTTTAGTTATAAAATTTGCACGATTATTGTTTTAAAAATATATGTTTAAATTTGATTTATATTTAAAAGTATGGATATAGCCTTATTAATTTTTGGAATTTTATTAATGATATTAGGAATTCTTGGTTCGTTTTTACCAGTTCTTCCTGGGCCAATTACAAGTTGGTTTGGTTTATTAATGCTTTATTTAAGTGAAGCTGTGCCAATAAATTGGACTTTTTTAGGTATTACTTTTGCTATAGCCTTTATTATTTGGCTAATCGATTATTTTATTCCGGCAATGGGAACTAAGCGCTTTGGAGGTACACGTTATGGTGTAATTGGAACTATGGTAGGTTTGGTGATAGGAATCTTTTTCTTTCCTCCTTTCGGACTTATTATTGGCCCATTTATAGGTGCCTTTGTTGGTGAATTATTAAAAGACAATAAAGATTCTAAAAGAGCTTTAAGAGCTGCATTTGGATCGTTTATTGGTTTTTTAACTTCTACATTTTTAAAGTTTATTGCTGCGGTGATTTATGCAGGACTGTTTTTTTCAATTTTTTGGGAATATAAAAGTGTGTTTTTTAATTTTAATTAATTCCCAACATAATTTGCTACAATCCAACCACTTGTCCAAGAATTTTGAAAATTAAATCCGCCAGTTACGGCATCAATATTTAATACTTCGCCTGCAAAAAACAGGTTTTTATGTAATTTACTTTCAAAACGCTTAAAATTAACTTCTTTTAAATCTATGCCGCCAGCCGTTACAAACTCATCTTTAAAGGTACTTTTTCCGTTTACTTTAAAAACAGACTTTGTTAACTGATTGGCTAAATTTTCTAAGTGTTTATTGTTTAATTGTGCCCACTGAGAATCTATTGTGATTTCAGCTGCAAGAACAAATTTTTCCCATAAACGTTTCGGAACTTCTTCAAAAACTGAACGTAAAATCACCTGCTTTTTAGCCTGTTTTTTCTTTTCAGATTTTAAATAATCTAATACAGCTTCTTGATTTTTAGACAACCAATTTACTTCAATTTCAAAATTATAGTCGTTTTTATTTAATTCCAATGCACCCCAAGCGGAGAGTTTTAAAATTCCTGGTCCGCTTAAACCCCAATGTGTAATTAACAACGGACCTTGTTCGGCAAGTTTAGAATTTAAAACTTTTACCGATGCTTTTGGAACTGAAATACCAGGAATATTTTGCAATCTTTCATCCTTAATATTAAATGTAAACAATGAAGGAACTGGTTGAATAATTGAATGTCCTAAATCTTGCATCATATTCCAAACTTTAGTATTACTTCCGCTTGCAACCAATAGATAATCTGCAACAAAATTTTCTGAATTTGTTTTAACAATAAACCGTTCGTTTTCTTTTATTATAGAATCAACTCTTGTACTTGTTTTTAATACTACGCCAGCATTTTTAGCACTTTCTAGAAAACAATCTATAATAGTTTGTGAAACATTACTTTGTGGAAAAACTCTATTATCATCTTCTATTTTTAATGGAACGCCTCTGTTTTCAAACCATTCCATAGTATCACCTGTCATAAATTGATGAAAAGGCCCTAACAGTTCTTTTTTACCTCTTGGATAAAATTCCACCAATTCGTTTGGAGTAAAACAGGCGTGGGTTACATTGCAACGCCCGCCACCACTTACTTTTACTTTTTGTAGCACTTTTGCGCTTCCTTCTAAAATTGTAACTTCCAAATCTGGATTTAATTCTGCTGCATTAATCGCAGCAAAAAAACCTGCTGCTCCACCTCCAATTATAATTAATTTTTTCATATAATTTATTTACTCTTTTTCTTTTTTTCCGCTCAGCCGCCGGTACATTAATTAAAACGCATTTCAATTTTGCTCATCAATAGCATTCTACCAACAAACTAAATAATTAGATCGGTATAAGGAATTACTGTTTCAAAACCTTTTTGCTTAAAGTAATTTGGCGTATCATCATTTCCCGTTGCTAAAATAAAATCGCCGCCCCAAGCACCTAGACTTTTTGTTTGTCCGAAATAATCTAAAAACAACTCTTTTTGAACCGATTGTAACTGAATTGTTTTTGAAACTAATTGTTCATGTTCTAACATTAATTTTTCGAAATCCTTCAAATTATCACTTGACAAGAATAATTCCGACAACTTTGAAATCTGCTGAATTTCAGAAGTTAACGTCCCTTTTAAAGTTTTATATCTTTTAATTCCTTCCCTACTATTTTGCTTTTTATTTAAATACACAAAATACAATTGATTTTTAAAGATTGGATTAAAAGCTACTTTTTCAACTAATGGATTTATTCCATTTCTTGTGTATAAAATTGGTGTATTATTTTGTGCACAAGCAATATCATAACCACTTCCTCCAAAAGTGTTTTCTAATAATTTATATGGATTCACTTTCGCCCAATTTGCTAAATTATTAATTAAGGTTGAAGAAGTTCCTAATCCCCAATATTTTGGAAACGTAAGATTGGTTTTAACTAAACACCCTTCATTTGAATTTAAAAAAGCAGGATTTAGTTGCTGTGTTTCAATTAAAATTGCTCTTAAATTTTCAGCTAAGGTATCATTTCCTCCATCTTCTGTGGCTTCAAAATCAGCTGAAACTAGTCGTAATTTTGGCAGATTAAAAATTACCTCCAACCAACATTCTCCTGTATTTGTGAAACTTTGCCAAATTAATTGATGTTCTTTAATTGATTCAACGGTTAAATCTTGTCCACAAGTAGTTGGAACAGCTAGGGATTTTGCGCCATCAAGCACAAAATATTCTCCTGTTAATAGTAATTTTCCGTTGCTATAGAATTGTTTCATTAGCTATCTCCTACCAATTTATTATATGCCTCAACCACGGCATTGTGGGTAATGGTTTTATTATCAAAATAATTTATTAGATATTCCTTTTCTTCATCACTTGCTCCCAATTGTTTAATAATATTGGTTAAGTGCATTTTCATATGTCCTTTTTGAATTCCAGTTGTTGTTAATGCTCTTAAAGCTGCAAAATTTTGAGCCAAACCAGCTACAGCAATAATCTCCATCAACTCTTTTGCCGAAGGATTATCGAGCATTTTTAAAGACAATTTAGACAACGGATGCAATTTTGTTAATCCACCAACAGTTCCAAGTGCTAATGGAATTTCAATCCAAAATTTAAAAATACCGTTTTCTATGGTAGCATTGGTTAAACTTTTATAACGTCCGCTTTTTGCGGCATATGCGTGTGCACCAGCTTCAATTGCTCTAAAATCGTTTCCTGTAGCTATAACAACGGCATCAATCCCGTTCATAATTCCTTTGTTGTGAGTAACTGCTCTATGTGTTTCTGCATTTGCTATTTGAACTGCTTGCACAAATTTTTGAGCAAATAATTCAGAATTTTCGGCATACAATTCTTCTACTTTACAACTTACTTCAGCATGAACTAAACATTCTGGAACGTAGTTAGATAAAATACTCATTACAATTTGAATGTCTTCTTTTTCAAACTCGTTTGCAATAGCTTCTAAACAAGAATTTATAAAATTTGCACCCATACTATCGGCAGTTTCAAAAGTAACATGCAGCTGATAGTAATTAGCTAAATCTACTGTTTTGTCTCGTAATTCAATAGCTAAAATTCCACCTCCACGCTTTTGCATATTTTGTGTTATAGCTTCGGTTACCTTGAATAAATGCTTTTTCTTAGCTAAAAAATAATTTTGAAGTTCGGTTTTATTTCCTTCAAACATAAAGTGAACCTGCCCAACTTTTTTGGTTGAAATTACTTCAGCTTTAAATCCGCCCCGCGTACTCCAAAACTTTGCCACTAATGAAGCCGCCGCAACTACAGAACTTTCTTCAATTGCCATTGGAATGGTGTAATCTTTTCCATTAATTACAAAATTAGGTGCAATTCCAAAAGGTAAATAAAAGTTAGAAATGGTGTTTTCAATAAAATCATCATGCAAATCTTGTAATACCGGATTAGAGTTCCAGTACTGCATTAAAATTTGCTTCACTTTAACATCACCATTAAAAAAATTTGAAACTAACCAATCTATTTTTTTAAGCTTCGTAAGCTTTGAAAATCCGTTAACGGTTTTAGACATTTAATTTTACTTTTTAAGTGGATGAGCAAAGATAAATTATTAAATATTAAAAATAAACTTGTTGTGTATTTGTTTAATGTATTCAAATTGCTTCACTTTTAGTACTTCGACCTTAGAAAAGATATTTTGTTCTCTACAGTTCTCGATACTATTTTATCAAGTATGAATTTTTATGATTTAATTCAGCTTGATTTTGTAAAATTTTTCTTAAACTTGACATTTATTTTAAGAAATGATAATTTAATGTAAGTAGCATGCAAAAAAAATTATTTCAAATAAGATTATTGATAGCGAACTGCATGTTACCTTTAAAAAAATAATATAGATTCATGAAAAGAATACTTATTCTCTTTATTGCAATAACTTCCTTAGCAACAGCACAAAAAAAAGACATCACATTAAACGAAATTTGGAATGGTACATTTAGTACCGAAAGAATGAACTCGTTAAATTCTATGAATGGCGATTTTTATTCGTTGTTAAATTTTGATAGAACTACCAGAAGTACTTCGGTTGATAAATACAGTTATGCCACTTTAGAAAAAATTGAAACCATAGTTGATAGTAAAAACCTAAGCAATTTATCTTATTTTGAAAGCTATTATTTTAACAACGATGAAACAAAATTAATGTTAGGTGTTGCTACCGAACCAATTTATAGACACTCTAGTTTAGGCGTTTTTTATGTATATGATATCGCTTCAAAAAAATTACAATTAATTGATGAAGACAAAATACAGGAACCTACTTTTTCGCCAGATAGCAAAAAAGTAGCGTATGCAAAAAACAACAATATCTTTATTAAAAATTTGGAATCTAATGAAGTTATTCAAATAACTTCAGATGGGAAAAAGAATTTTATTATAAACGGAATTTGTGACTGGGTATATGAAGAAGAATTTTCTTTTGTACGTGCTTTTGACTGGAGCGCAGACAGTTCAACAATTGCTTTTTTACGTTTTGATGAAACTGAAGTTCCTGAGTTTTCTATGCAGCTTACAGGAAAAGAACTCTATCCAACCCAACAGGTTTTTAAATACCCGAAAGCAGGTGAAAAGAATGCAATAGTAAGCCTACATTTATATAATTTAGAAACTGAAAAAACTTCAAAAATAAATTTAGGTGATTACGAATATATTCCACGTATAAAATGGACTAACAATGCTAATACATTAAGTGTTATGACACTAAATCGTCATCAAAATAATTTAAACTTATATTTTGTAAATGCTACAAATAACACTTCAAAAGTAGTTTTAAATGAAACTGATAAAGCATACGTAGATATCCACGATAATTTAACGTTTTTAAAAGATAATAGCTTTATTTGGACGAGTGAAAAAGATGGTTATAATCATATTTATCATTATTCAGAAACTGGAGAACTCATTAATCAAGTTACAACAGGAACATGGGAAGTAACCAACTTTTACGGAATTAATGAAAAATCTAAAACTGTGTATTACCAATCTGTTGAAGATGGATCTATTAATAGAACCATTTATGCTATTAAATTAAATGGAAAAAACAAGCAACGTTTAACAAATGCTTTTGGAACAAATAGTGCATCATTCAGTAAAAACTTAAATTACTTTATTAATACATTTTCAGATGCAACTACACCTGCTGTTTACACACTTCATAATGCAAAAGGAACACAATTAAAAGAGGTCTTAAACAATTCTAAACTTTCAAATAAATTAGCTAATTATAACTTATCCACAAAAGAATTCTTTACCATAAAAACCAAAAATGGTGAGTTTAACGCTTGGATTCTAAAACCAGCAAATTTTGATGCCAACAAAAAATATCCATTGTTTATGACACAGTATTCAGGTCCTGGCTCACAATCTGTTAGTAATTCTTGGAATGGTGCAAACGATTATTGGTTTCAACATTTAGCACAACAAGGTTATATTATTGCTTGTGTAGACGGAAGAGGAACTGGATATAAAGGCGCAGATTTTAAAAAATCTACGTATTTAAATTTGGTTAAATATGAAACCATAGATCAGATTGATGCTGCTAAAGAATTGTCCAAAAAACCATATATAAATGCAAACGAAATAGGTATTTGGGGCTGGAGTTTTGGTGGACATATGAGTACAAATTGTCTATTAAAAGGTAACGATATTTTTAAAATGGCAATTGCAGTTGCTCCTGTAACAAGCTGGCGTTTTTACGATACCGTTTATACAGAACGTTTTTTAAGAACACCTCAAGAAAACCCTACTGGCTACGACGAAAATTCACCAATTAATTATGCTAACCTGCTAAAAGGAAAGTTTTTATTGATACACGGAAGTGGAGATGACAATGTGCATGTACAAAATACCATGCGTTTAACAAACGCTTTAATTGAAGCAAATAAGCCTTTTGAACATGCTATTTATCCAGACAGAACACACTCTATTTACAGAGGAAAAAACACAAGACTACATTTGTACAATAAAATGACTACTTTTATCCGAGAAAATTTAGGGAGTGATAATTAATAGAAAACTTATAAAACAATAAATATCTTTTTTTAAACATAAATCTAATTTATAATTATGAATAACAAAACTTCAATGCAAGGACATCCAAGTGGATTAATGACACTATTCTTTTCAGAAATGTGGGAAAGAGTATGTTACTATGGTATGCGAGTATTACTAACACTATATTTAGTTAAATCTCTTATGAAAGGTGATGCGGATGCCGCAGTAATTTATGGAGCGTATACAGGTCTCGTTTATGCCGCACCTATAATTGGTGGTAAATTGGCAGATAAATTTCTTGGATATAGAAATGCAGTTATGTTAGGTGCAATTCTAATGGCTATTGGAGAATTTTTAATTTTAGGAGGGTCAGAACAATTTTTAATGATTGGTATGGGAGCCTTAATAGTTGGAAATGGTTATTTTAAAGCTAACATCTCTACAATTGTTGGTAAATTATATACAGAAGATGATCCTAGAAGAGATTCTGGTTTTACAATATTTTATATAGGAATTAATATTGGTGCACTTATAGCAACCACTGTTATTGCATATGTGGGTGAGACATATGGATTTAAATATGGATTTGGATTGGCTGGATTTGGTATGCTTTTAGGTTTAATAATATTTTGGACTGGAAGAAAAAACTATGCTGCCGCTGAAGGACTTGGCTTTACTGAAGAAGGTAATCAAAAAGTTTTCGGTGGATTAAAAAAAGCACATTTAGTTGGTATTTTATCACTAGTACTTATACCAGTTGCATATTTCTTAATAATGCAAAATAGCTGGTTAGATTATATATTACTTGGTTTATTTATTTTAATTTCCTTTGTATTAATTAAAGCTGGTGTAGATGCAGATGCTAAGGAAACTGTAAAAGTATGGAAAGACAGAATGATTGCCTTACTTATCTTTATGGTAATAAACATTGCATTTTGGGCTTGTTTTGAACAAGCAGGAACATCGTTAACACTATTTGCTGATAGAAATGTTGACAGAAGTATTTTAGGTTGGGAAATGCCAGCCTCTATGACACAATTCTTTAATCCATTCTTTATAATTGTATTTGGATCTATTTTTTCAGTAATGTGGGTTAAACTAGCTAATATTGGTAAAAACCCAAGTATTCCAATGAAATTTGCTTTTGGTATTTTACAATTAGCCTTAGGTTTTTTAATTACAAACATTGGTTTACAATTTGTAAATGAAGCATATCAAGTGCCATTATTAACTTTAGTTATTTTATATCTATTACATACAACAGGAGAATTATTTTTATCTCCAATTGGATTGTCAATGGTAACAAAATTATCACCAAAAAAGATCTCAGGAACAGCAATGGGAGCCTGGTTTTTAAGTTTTGCCATCGCAAATTATGTTGGAGGTAAAATTGCTACTTTAACTGGTGGACATAGTGATACTGGAGAAGTATTGACTGCTGCGCAAGGTTTAGATAAATATATAACTGTATTCTCAACGTTAGGTTTTGTTTTAGTTGGTATATCAGTTTTAATTATGCTATTTAATAAACCATTGAAAAAATTAATGCACGGTGTAATATAACCTTACCGAATTAAATGTTACAAAATAATTAAATATTATAAAAGCTCAAGTAAATTTTTACATGAGCTTTTTCTCTTAAAAATTTAAATATAATGAGTACAGAAAAAAAATCGTTTGTAAGCACTTTAGGTTCTTTTAATAAAACCTTCTGGATTGGTAGTTTTATGGAGCTAATGGAGCGCTGGGCTTGGTATGGAGTTTTTACACTTTTCGCACTTTACTTAGTAGGTTCAACCGATACAGGCGGATTAGGTTTCAACCATATTCAAAAAGGAAATATCATGTCAGACATTACGGCATTATTATATTTCCTTCCTATTTTTACAGGTGTTATTGCCGATAAGATTGGTTATAAATTATCACTTATAATAGCCTACTCAATTTTAATTATAGGTTATTTAATGATGGGGGAAGTAGATACTTATTGGAGTATGTATTTTGTTTTCCTATTTGTTGCTATTGGTGCAGCAATGTTTAAACCTGTGGCTTCTGCAATTATTACAAAATCTACTAATAAATCTAACGGAACTTTAGGTTTTGGTATTTTTTATATGATGGTAAACATTGGTGGATTTATTGGACCTGCTTCTTCATCATATTTAAGATCTACTTATGGATGGAAATTAATTTTTATCCAAGCTGCCGTGGTAATTGGTATTAACTTAATATTAGTTTTATTTTTCTTTAAAGAACCTGAAAGAGAAAAAGAAACAAAAGAATCTTTTGGAGCCGCAATAAGAACTTCACTATTAAAAATATGGGAAGCTATTAAAGATACGAGATTAACAGTTCTTCTAGTTTTAATGGTTGGTTTCTGGACAATGTTTAACCAGTTATTTTACACACTACCTAACTTTATTGAAGACTGGGTAGATTCATCAGCATTAAGTGCTTCTATTACTAATTTTTGGCCTGGATTAGGAAACTTATTAAGTGAAAACGGACAAATTAAACCAGAATGGTTTACAAATATAGATGCCTTAATGATAGTTACTTTACAAATGTTTGTTTCTTATTTTGTAATAAAAATGAGACATGTAAGTGCAATGATTAGAGGATTTATTATTGCTGCAATTGGTATTGGTATAACATTTTACACAAACAATGTAATGTTTACAATTTTAGGTACAATGATATTTGCAGTTGGAGAAATGACTACAAACCCAACTTTTTCATCATATATTGCGTTAATTTCTCCTAAAGGAAAAGAAGCATTATACCAAGGAACATACTTTTTACCTGTTGCTGCTGGTAACTTTTTAACAAAACTTATTTCGGGTAATCTTTACCAATCTTGGTCAGATAAATTAAGTTTATTACAAACTGAAATGACAACTAGAGGAATAGAAATGCCTGAAATTACAGAATCTTTTACAAAAAATGATTACCTAACATTGGCTGAACAAAAATTAGGAATGGGACATTGGGAAATGACTCAAATGCTTTGGGATAACTACAATCCAAATAAAATTTGGTATGTAATTGTTGGAATTGGAGTCGTTACTATTTTAGCATTATCCATTTATGATAAAATGGTAATTAAACCAAAAGAGGCAGCTCAAAAAGCGGCATAATTAAAAATATTAATCTATGAATTCATCACATAACGATTTTTTTAAAACTCAAGTATTAGGGCATCCAACAGGATTATTTGTATTATTTTTTACTGAAATGTGGGAACGTTTTTCATTTTATGGAATGCGTGCCTTATTGGTATTGTTTTTAGTAAGTGCCCTTGGAATTGGTGGTTGGGATTGGCCACGTGAAAATGCGTTAGCATTGTACGGAACCTATTTAGCTTTATTATATTTAACCCCAATTATTGGAGGTACATTAGCCGACAAATACTTAGGAAACAGACTTGCAATTATTATTGGAGCTGTTATAATGACTTTAGGTCATGCGAGTATGGCTATAGAATCAAATCCCTTTTTCTTGTATTTAGGATTAGGGTTGTTAGTTATTGGAACTGGTTTTTTTAAACCAAATATGACATCATTTATATCTATTCTTTACAAAGATTTTCCAGAAAAAAAAGATGGTGCTTATACCATATTTTATATGGGTGTAAATGCAGGAGCGTTTTTAGGGATTATGTTATGCGGTTATTTAGGTGAAATTTTAGGATGGAGTTGGGGATTTGGATTGGCTGGAATTTTTATGCTTTTAGGCTTGCTACAATTTTTGTTTGCACAAGGTATTTTTGGCGATGTTGGTAAAAAACCTAACAAAGTAAATAAAAAGATTGAAGCAGATGACCATTCAGAAATTGAAGATAAATTAAACCCGTTTACATTAATTGATAAAATTTTAATTGCAATTATTGCTATTGCAGGTTTAACTTGGGTAATTAACGATCCTCTATCTAAAATTGGAGAAGTCAACTTTTTAGAATTTGGAGGAACAGATTATTCTAGTCAAACTATTTTAGTAACGCTTATTTTATTCGTGTTTTTATTAGGTTCTAGAATTGTTAGATACAGTGCAATTACAAGAGATAAAATGATTGCCGTAGTAATATTTGCATTCTTTATTATCTTTTTCTGGGCTTCATTTGAACAAGCTGGAGGTTCTATGAGTATTTTTGCAAAAGATTACACAAGTAGAATCTTATCGGGTAATTCCGCTTTAATATTTAATATTATTGATGTTATTATAACAGTAGTTCCTATTGGAATTATTACCTATGTGCTCTTTTTATTATTTAGACAAACCTATAAAAAATACTTAATTTCAAATCTAATTTTAGGTTTTAGTTTTATCTTAATTTGGAGTGTTGTAATTTGGAAAATCTACACTAATTTTAATACGTATTCTTATGAAATTACTTACAACACATACCAAGTAACAAGTACAAACAGCGCTGGAGATACTTCAGTAAAAGATTTTGCAATTACTGCCGAAACTAAAATTCCGGAAAATGCGGTTGTAATTGAGAATACTACAGTAATAAGATCTGCTAATGATTTTGTTAAAAACGATAAAATTTCAATTATTGACCTCGACAAAAAAGGCGTAAATTTTAAATATTTAACAGCAGAACAAGCCGATTTAATAAATACCAATATTACAGCTACAGTTGTAAAGAAAAAGGAAAATGAAATTCAAATTCCTGCTACTTGGTTTTTAATATTAAACTCGTTGTTTATTATAGCATTTGCACCGTTATTTTCTAAATGGTGGGAAAGTAAATACAATCCAAAACCTGCAAATAAATATGCTATTGGTTTATTTTTCTTAGCCATCGGTTTTGCGTTCTTAGCTTATGGTGCAGCTGGAATTCCTCAGGGAGCAAAAACAGCTTCAGTAAGTATTATTTGGCTTATTATGGCGTATTTATTCCACACCTTGGGAGAACTTTGTGTATCGCCTGTTGGACTTTCTTATGTTAGCAAATTAGTACCACCTAGAATGATTGCTTTTATGTTTGGAGTTTGGTATTTGGCTTTGGCAATTGGAAATAAAACCTCAGGTAAATTAGGTTCTATGATTGATGATATTACAACTAGATATGATATTTCTACCTTCTTTTTAATTTTTACTATTGTTCCAATTATTATTGGCTTTATAGCAATTGCATTAAATCCAGTGTTAAAGAAATTAATGCACGGTGTAAAATAAATTTTGAAAAGAGCTGTAATTTTGGCAACATTTTTGCGTCAAAAGTAAAAGTTGTAAATTAAAAACTAAAAATGAAGAAACTACTTATAATAACAATTGCTTTATGTAGCATATCTGTGTCAGCCCAAAAAATAAATTGGATGAGTTTAGAAGACGCGGTTGCAGCACAAAAAGAAACACCTAAAAAAATATTTATAGATGCTTATACCGTTTGGTGTGGGCCGTGTAAAATGTTAGATAAAAACACCTTTAGTAATAAAGATGTTGCAGCGTATGTAAACGAAAATTATTATGCTGTAAAATTTAATGCTGAAGGAAACGAAACTATAAAATTTAACAACGAAACGTTTTCTAACCCAAATTTTGATCCAAACAAATCTGGGAGAAATAGTTCCCATCAATTAGCTGGTTATTTTGGTGTTAGAGCGTATCCAACAATTATATTTTTAGATGAAGAAACCAATTTAATTGCTCCGTTACCTGGTTATAAAACACCTCAACAATTTGAGCTGTATTTAAAACTATTTAAAACAGATGATTATAAAAAAATAACAGAACAAGGTGATTGGGAAAAATATCAGAGTAATTTCAATTATGAATTTAAAGAGTAACAATTACTTATTCTTTTAGTATAAAAGCTCCTTTTTGCATCGTATTGTAAAAAGGAGTTTTATTTTTTAAACAGGTTCTCTCCCAGTTTTCAACATAACTTTTGTAATTTGAAGCATCAGCAATTAACAATTTTGGTTGGTGTATTTGAAGCAAACGTTCCAAATTAATTTTTGGTGAATTTTGCAATACAATAATAGACGGTTTAATACTCTTAAATTTAAACATTCCTAAACTATCAATTAACAAAATTCGCTCATTATTAAAGCGAAATAAATTTTTATTTTGTGCTACTTTTTCTGCACTTTTTAAACCTGTACCCAAAATATATGCTTTTAAACTGTATAAATTTTGAATAGAATCTTTTGAACTATAAATACTTAAATCTGTTCCAAACCTATTTGCTACAACAGAGGTTCTG
>Ga0193958_1000464_pt1 | contig 15024 bp, 28 predicted proteins | sample FB_1_MG_FD_140320 | JGI IMG/M metagenome (GOLD analysis project Ga0193958, IMG submission 140320) | Microbial mat bacterial communities from the Broadkill River, Lewes, Delaware, United States - FB_1_MG | ecosystem: Environmental > Aquatic > Freshwater > River > Microbial mats | place: USA...
TAAGCTAGGTTCTTTTAACCCTCACACTAAGTTTGAAGCAGAGGTTTATGTACTTTCTAAAGATGAAGGTGGTCGTCATACGCCATTCTTCTCTAACTACCGCCCACAGTTCTACTTCCGTACAACGGATGTAACAGGTGCGTGTGAGTTGCCAGAAGGTGTTGAAATGGTAATGCCAGGTGATAACGTTAAGATGGTGGTAACACTAATTAACCCTATCGCGATGGATGAAGGATTGCGTTTTGCGATTCGGGAAGGTGGTCGTACCGTAGGTGCGGGCGTTGTAGCTAAGGTTGTTGAGTAAGAATTATGTCTAATCAAAGAATCCGTATTCGTTTAAAAGCGTTCGACCATAAATTAATTGATCGTTCGGCAAGCGAAATTGTTGAAACTGCTAAGAGAACAGGTGCTCGTGTTAAAGGCCCGATCCCATTGCCAACACGCAAAGAGCGTTTCACTGTTTTGATTTCGCCACACGTTAATAAGGATGCTCGGGATCAATACGAGATTCGCACACATAAGCGTTTGATGGATATTGTTGACCCTACTGAGAGAACAGTAGATGCGTTAATGAAGCTTGATCTTGCTGCTGGTGTAGATGTACAAATTAAGTTGAACTAATTTTGTTGGGACGATGGGAATAAGGAATATTTTTATATTTTTATGCTGAGACTTCTTAGTATTACAAAAATGTGAATATTGTTGTTTATTCTTAACCTAAGTTCTGGCATAATTCAGCGCTTTCTTGGCTCGACCCTTGGTCGGGCCAATTTTTTCCAACAAAATTAAGTTTAGAAGATAGCTCATTGTGAGCAGTTTTTTAAGAGAGGTGCCACATGGCAATCAGTTTGCTGGGTCAAAAAGTTGGGATGACTCGAGTATTTAATGAAGATGGTTCTGCTACTCCGGTAACAGTTCTGGAGGTCACGCCTAATCGCGTATCCCAGGTTAAGACAGTTGAGACTGATGGTTATGACGCAGTTCAGTTGGTAACCGGTAGTAAAAAAGCTTCACGTGTTAATAAAGCATTAGCGGGTCACTTTGCAAAGGCGAAGGTTGAAGCAGGTAGCGAGTGTCGTGAAGTAAGAATCGATCCAACAGAATACGAGCTTGGCTCAAGTATTTCTGTTGATGTGTTCGAAGCAGGACAAATAATTGATGTGACAGGTGTATCTAAAGGTAAAGGTTTTGCAGGTGTGTTAAAGCGCTGGAACTTTGCTGGTAAAGATGCAACTCACGGTAACTCAATCAATCACCGTACACCGGGATCGATTGGTCAGAACCAGACCCCAGGCCGCGTTTTTAAAGGTAAGAAGATGGCAGGTCACATGGGTGCAGTTAAGCACACTACGCAGAACCTTCAGGTTGTACGTGTTGATGCTGAGAGAAATCTGTTGTTGGTTAAAGGTGCAGTGCCTGGAGCTCGTGGCTCAAGTGTTGTCATCAAGCCGGCTATTAAGGGTTAATTAAGATGGAATTACAAATCACCAATGGTGGTTCGTTAGAAGTCAGTGAAGCAGTTTTTGCGAAAGACTTTAATGAAACACTGGTTCACCAAGCGGTAGTAGCCTATATGGCTGGTGGCCGTTCTGGGACTAAGGCACAAAAAACCCGTTCAGATGTGAGCGGAGGTGGCGCTAAACCATGGCGTCAGAAAGGTACTGGTCGTGCGCGTGCTGGTACATCTCGTGGTCCATTATGGCGTAAAGGTGGCGTGACATTTGCTGCACGTCCACGTGACTATACAAAGAAGTTGAACAAGAAAATGTATCGCGCTGCGATTCGTTCAATCTTCTCTGAATTGGTTCGCCAAGATCGCTTAGTATTAGTTGATGAGCTTAGCATTGATGAGCCAAAAACTAAGCTAATGTTGGCTAAGCTTGAAGCGCTTAACTGTAATGATGTGTTAATTGTTACAGAAACTGATGATATGAATGTTTATTTATCTAGCCGTAATATCCCACATTGCGAAGCACTAGATGTGACATCTCTTAATCCGGTTAGCTTGGTAGGTCATGAGAAAGTACTAATGACTACTGCTGCACTAACTAAAGTTCAGGAGTGGTTGGCATGAACCAAGAGCGTATCTATCAAGTAGTTTTCGGTCCTCATGTGACAGAAAAAACTGTGAATATTTCTGAGTCAGCAAATATGCAGGCTTTTAAAGTAGCAGTTGATGCGAGCAAGCTTGAAATTAAAAAAGCAATTGAGCAGCTTTTTGAGGTTAAAGTTTCAGAAGTTCGTACTGTGAAGGTAAAAGGTAAGTCAAAGAATTTCGGTCGTCGTGCTGGTAAGCGTAAAGATTGGAAAAAGGCTTATGTTAAACTGGCTGATGGTCAGTCAATTGATCTTCAGACTGAGGCGTAAAACATGGCATTAGTTAAGATGAAGCCAACTTCTCCTGGTCGTCGTCACCAGGTTAAAGTTGTCAATAAAGAATTGCATACAGGAAAGCCTCATAAGGCTTTGCTGGAAAGTCAAAGCAAGTCTGGTGGTCGTAATAATAATGGCCGTATCACTACCCGTCATGTGGGTGGTGGTCATAAGCAGCATTATCGTATTATCGACTTTAAGCGTAATAAAGATGGTGTTCCAGCAGTTGTTGAACGTTTGGAATATGATCCAAATCGTACAGCTAACATTGCTTTGTTAAAGTATGCTGATGGTGAGCGTCGTTATATTATTGCTCCAAAAGGTGTTTCTGCAGGTGCAGCAATTATCTCTGGTGATTCAGTGGTAATCTCAGCAGGTAATGCAATGCAGTTGAAGCATATCCCTGTGGGTACTGTTGTTCACTGTGTTGAGATGAAGCCTGGTAAAGGTGCGCAGATCGCACGTAGTGCGGGTACCTCAGTTCAGTTGATTGCACGTGAAGGACGCTATGCAACTTTACGCCTACGTTCAGGTGAGATGCGCAAAGTGTTATCTGCATGTCGTGCAACAATCGGTGAAGTAGGTAATCAAGAGCACGGTCTTCGTAAGTTAGGTAAGGCAGGTGCTAAGCGTCACATGGGTGTTCGTCCGACTGTACGTGGTGTTGCAATGAACCCGATTGACCACCCACATGGTGGTGGTGAAGGTAAAACATCAGGTGGTCGTCATCCTGTATCGCCTTGGGGTACTCCTACTAAGGGCTTCAAGACTCGCAAGAACAAAAGTACGGATAAGTTGATCGTACGTCGCAGAAATAAGAGGTAATTGACGTGCCGCGTTCTCTAAAGAAAGGTCCATTTGTTGATCATCATTTGATGAACAAGGTACTTACAGCCGTTAAAAATAACGACCGTAAGCCAGTTAAAACATGGTCTAGAAGATCCATGATTCTTCCGGAAATGGTTGGTTTAACCATTGCGGTTCATAACGGTCGTCAGCACGTACCCGTTTTGATTAACGAGAATATGGTTGGGCACAAGCTAGGTGAATTTTCACCAACTCGCTTGTTCCGTGGTCATGTTGCCGATAAAAAAGCCAGGTAATCGATGATGGAAGTTTCAGCAAATTTACGATTCGCACGAATCTCACCACAAAAATGTCGATTGGTGGCCGACCAGGTTCGTGGCATGCCTGTTGAGCAGGCGCTAGAGCTTTTAGCGTTTAGCCCAAAGAAAGGCGCTGCGATCATTAAGAAAGTACTGAACTCGGCAATTGCTAATGCTGAGCATAATGAAGGTGCTGATATTGATGAGTTGTCTGTGACTAAGATCTACGTTGATCAGGGTCCGACAATGAAGCGTATTATGCCTCGTGCAAAAGGTCGCGCTGACAGAATTCTTAAGCGTACAAGTCACATCACGCTAGTTGTTGGCGATACAGGGGTTTAAGTCATGGGTCAAAAGGTAAATCCAACAGGTATTCGTCTTGGTATCGCTACAGATTGGCGTTCTAAGTGGTATGCAGAAGGTAAAGAATATTCTTCTTTTTTGCACAAAGATTTAGAAGTTCGCAGCTTCTTGGAAAAGAAATTAGCAAGTGCCTCAGTTAGTCGTATTCAGATTGAGCGCCCAGCAAAGTCAGCATTCATTACTATTCACACGGCTCGCCCAGGTGTGGTAATTGGTCAAAAAGGTGCTGATATTGAGAAGCTTCGTCAAGAAACAGCAACTTTGATGCGTTTGCATCCAAACAACGTCAAGCTAAACATCGAAGAAATTCGTAAGCCTGAGTTAGATGCAAAATTAGTTGCAGAAAGTATTGCAAATCAGCTGGAACGTCGTATTATGTTCCGCCGTGCTATGAAGCGCGCAGTTAGCAATGCTATGCGCTTGGGAGCACTAGGTATTAAGGTAAGCGTATCCGGTCGTTTGAACGGTGCTGAAATTGCACGTACAGAATGGTACCGTGAAGGTCGAGTTCCACTGCATACATTGCGTGCGGATATCGACTACGCTACTTCCAGAGGTAACACTACATACGGTGTGATTGGTGTTAAGGTCTGGATTTATAAGGGCGAGGTTTTTGATCTCGAACAGAAGCAAGCTAGTTCTTCCCAAAAGAACGGTAAGAAGAAGTAAAGTAGAGGTTCGAGATGTTACAGCCTAAAAGAACTAAATTCCGTAAGCAGTTTAAGGGACGCAATCGCGGCTTGGCTGTTACCGGTAGTAAAGTAAGTTTTGGTGAGTTTGGTCTTAAAGCCACTGAGCGTGGAAGACTGACTGCTCGCCAAATTGAGTCTGCACGTCGTGCGATGACACGTCATATTAAGCGTGGCGGTAAGATTTGGATCCGGGTTTTCCCTGATAAGCCAATTACCAGCAAGCCGTTAGAGGTTCGTATGGGTAAAGGTAAGGGTAATGTTGAATATTGGGTATGCCAGATTCAACCAGGCCGGATGTTATATGAGATGGAAGGTGTTTCTGAAGAGTTAGCTCGTGAAGCATTTGCACTTGCAGCAGCTAAACTTCCGATGAAAACTGTATTTGTTACTCGGCAGGTAATGTGATGAAAGCGAGCGAATTACGTAATAAAAGTGTTGAAGAACTTAATGAAGAGTTGCTTGTAACACTTAAAGAGCAATTTGCTCTGCGCATGCAGCGTGCCACAGGCCAGCTTTCTCGTCCATCCGATATGAAGTTGGCACGACGGAAGATTGCTAGAATCAAAACAATCTTGACCGAAATGCAGTCAACAGGTAAGTGATAATGAGCGAAGAAGCACAAGTAGCAAGCGCTAAAGTTGCGCACACTATGCAGGGTGTTGTTGTTAGTGACAAGATGGACAAGACAGTTACTGTAGTGACAGAGCGTAAAGTTCGTCACCCAATCTACGGTAAGTATGTTCGTCGCTCTACGAAATACCATGTTCATGACGAGAATAATACTTGTAAGGTTGGAGATACTGTGATTTTTCACGAGTGTCGTCCCCTTTCAAAGACTAAGTCATGGTCTTTAATTAAAGTTGTTGAAGGCGCTTAATTAGCCCCTTCAATATGATGTAACGCTGAAGTCGGAATGTAAATCATGATTCAGATGCAAACTGTTCTACAAGTGGCAGACAATAGTGGTGCCCGCAGAGTCAAGTGCATAAAAGTACTTGGTGGTTCGCACCGTCGCTATGCTGCGATCGGGGATATCATCAAGGTAAGTATTCAGGAAGCAATTCCGCGTGGCAAAGTCAAAAAAGGCGATGTCTATAACGCTGTTGTTGTGCGTACTGCTACGGGTGTTCGACGCAAAGACGGCTCTTTGATCCGCTTTGATGGAAACTCTGCAGTTTTACTTAACTCTAAAAATGAGCCAATGGGAACACGTATCTTTGGTCCTGTTACACGTGAGTTAAGAGCAAAAAACTTCATGAAGATTATTTCTCTTGCTCCAGAAGTACTGTAAGGCTGGATATTACTGATGAATAAGTTAAATAAAGGCGATGAAGTTGTTGTAATTAGCGGTAAAGACAAAGGTCGTCGCAGTGCAATTACTCAAGTTCTGAGCAATGGTAAGTTATTGGTTCAAGGCGTGAATACTGCCAAGAAGCATCAAAAAGGTAACCCTAATGCAGGCGTTACAGGCGGTATCCTAGATAAGGATATGCCAATTGATGCATCTAACGTGATGTTGGTTAATCCAGCAACAGGTAAGGGCGACCGTGTTGGTTTTAAGGTTCTGGAAGACGGTAAAAAAGTTCGCTTTTTTAAGTCTAACGGCGAAGTTGTAGGCGCGTAAGGTATTCACGATGGCTAGGTTAGAAGAACTATACAAAGAGAAACTTGCTAAAGAACTGCAAGAAACTCTTGGTTGTAAGAATGTAATGGAAGTGCCTAAGCTTTCACACATTACATTAAACATGGGTCTGGGTGAGGCAGTAGGTGACAAAAAGGTCATCGAAAAAGCTGTAGAAGATATGGCGCTTATCTCAGGTCAAAAACCAGTTGTTACGATGTCCCGCAAGTCTATTGCTGGATTTAAAATTCGTGATAACTGGCCCATTGGCTGCATGGTGACGCTACGTCGCGAAAAAATGTATGAGTTTTTGGATCGTCTAGTTACGGTTTCAATCCCTCGTGTACGTGATTTCCGTGGCTTGAATCCTCGTTCATTCGATGGTCGTGGTAACTATAATCTGGGTTTTAGTGAGCAAATCATTTTCCCAGAAATTGACTACGATAAGATTGATGCGATTCGGGGGCTGGACATTGCTATTGCAACAACAGCTAAGACGAACGAAGAAGGCAGAGCATTGTTAGATGCTTTCAAGTTCCCCTTCAAGAAATAAAGGATTTGAGCAATGGCTAAAAAATCAATGATTGCACGCGAAGCTAAGCGCGCACGTTTGGTGGAAAAGTATGCCAAAAAACGTGCTGAATTAAAGGCAATTATCAGTAAGCCAACAAGTAGCTTTGAAGAAGTTATGGCTGCGGTTGATAGTTTGCAAAAGCTGCCACGAAATAGCAGTCCAGCACGCCAACGTCGTCGTTGTGTATTGACTGGTCGCCCTCATGGTGTTTATCGTAAGTTTGGTTTATCACGTATTCAGCTTAGAGAAGCAACAATGCGCGGTGATGTTCCAGGCCTATCAAAAGCTAGCTGGTAAGGAATACGTATTATGAGTATGAGTGATCCAATTGCAGATATGTTAACCCGTATCCGTAACGGACAACGGGCAAGCAAAAGCAGTGTTTCTTTCCCAGCTTCAAAGTTGAAGAAGTCTGTATTAGATGTCTTGGTTGGCGAAGGTTATATTACTGCTTATGCCGCAGGCGAAGTTGACGGAAAACCAACGATTACAGTTGATCTTAAGTATTATCAGGGTAAGCCTGTTATTAGTAAGATCAAGCGTATCAGTCGTCCTGGTTTGCGTATCTTCAGAGGTAAAGATGAAATGCCTGAGATCCTAGGTGGACTTGGTATTGCAATCGTTTCAACCTCAAAAGGTGTAATGAGCGGTAGCGCAGCTAAAGCAGCTGGCTTCGGTGGCGAAGTAATCTGCTCAGTTGAATAAGAAGGCCTGAATCATGTCAAGAATTGCAAAAAATCCGGTTGTTCTACCTTCAGGTGTTCAGCTTAAAATTGATGGTCAGAACCTTGAAATTAAAGGCGCGAAAGGCACTTTTGATTATACTGTTCACAAGACAGTACAGGTTGCTGAAAATGATGGCTCGTTAAGTTTTGCTCCAGCTGAGGGTTGTAATGACTCTGCATGGGCAATGGCTGGCACAATGCGCTCACTAGTCAGTAATATGATAAAGGGTGTTAGTGAAGGCTTTGAGCGTAAACTTGAGCTAGTTGGTGTTGGTTATCGTGCACAGCTTAGTGGAAATGCAATTAATCTTTCACTAGGTTTCTCACATCCAGTTTTGTACGAGCTTCCAGCAGGTGTTTCTGCCGAGCTGCCTAGTCAGACTGAAATAGTTCTGCGTGGAGCTGATAAGCAGGTACTTGGACAAGTTGCTGCTAATATTCGTGCTTATAGACCACCAGAGCCTTATAAAGGTAAGGGTGTTAAGTACGCTGGCGAACATATTCTTCGCAAAGAAGCGAAAAAGAAGTAAGATTTAACAGAGGTTTGTGATGAACAAGAAAGCTGCTCGTATTCGTCGTGGTAAACGTAGTCGTTCAAAGATGCGTGAACTGCGCGTAGATCGACTGTCAGTACATCGCTCTTCACGTCATATCTATGCTCAAGTAATTTCAGCAGACACTAATGAAGTACTAGCTAGTGCTTCTACTGTTGAAAGTGCTTTGCGTTCAGATTTGGCGTATACCGGTAATACTGATGCAGCGACTGCAGTTGGTAAGCTGGTTGCAGAGCGTGCAAAAGAGAAAGGCGTTGAATCTGTTGCATTCGATCGCTCAGGTTTTAAATATCATGGCCGCATTAAGGCGCTAGCTGATGCTGCGCGCGAAGCGGGACTTCAGTTCTAAGGTGACCCTGAATGGCGAAGCAAGATAATACAGATGTAGCAGCAGATGGTTTGCAGGAAAAACTGATCCACGTAAACCGTGTTGCAAAGGTTGTAAAAGGTGGACGTGTTTTCGGCTTTACAGCATTGACAGTTGTTGGCGACGGTAATGGTCGCATTGGTTTTGGTTACGGCAAAGCACGTGAAGTGCCTGTTGCTATCCAAAAAGCAATGGAAAAAGCACGTAAAAGCATGGTTACTGTGCCATTGAATGAAGGTACACTACAGTACCCAATCAATGCGCATCATGGTGCGGCTCAAGTATTTATGAAGCCTGCTTCTGAAGGTACTGGTATCATTGCAGGTGGTGCAATGCGTGCGGTATTTGAAGTAGTTGGTGTGAAAAACGTATTGGCTAAATGTGTTGGTTCACGTAACCCTATTAATGTGGTTCGTGCTACAATTAAGGGTTTAGCTGAAATGAACTCACCAGAAATGATTGCTGCAAAGCGCGGTAAAACCGTTGAAGAGGTGAAGGGCTAATATGGCTGCTGAAAAATCTTTAAAGGTGACCTTGGTTAAAAGTCTTAACGGACGTCTAAAGTCACACCAGGACTGCGCGCACGGATTAGGCATTCGTAAAATGCATAACCCAGTAGTCGTTATTGATACTCGTGAAAATCGTGGCATGATCAATAAGATCTCGTACATGGTTAAAGTTGAGGAAGTTTGATCATGAGACTGAATACTCTAAAACCTGCTGAAGGTAGTACTAAAGACCGTAAGCGTGTTGGTCGTGGTATCGGTTCTGGCTTAGGTAAGACTGCAGGTCGTGGTCACAAAGGTCAGAAGTCTCGCTCAGGCGGCTTCCACAAGTCGGGCTTTGAGGGTGGTCAGATGCCTTTACAGCGTCGTCTACCAAAGGTCGGCTTTACCTCACGCAAATCACGTGTTACTACTGAAGTTCGTTTGAATGAGCTTGCTTCACTTGAGTCCGAGATCATTGATCTTGATGCGCTGAAGGCTGCAAATATTGTTAGTAAAAACATTCGATTTGCTAAAGTTATTTTGTCTGGCGAAATTAATAAAGCCGTGACACTTAAGGGTATCGGTGCTACCAAGGGCGCACAGTCTGCCATTGAAGCTGCCGGGGGCAAAATCGAAGAATAACCGGAGATATACTCTGTGGCACGTCAGAATCCTACAAGTATGCTTGGCGGTTTAAGCAATTCAGCTGAAATAAAACAAAGGTTACTCTTTGTTTTTTTCGCTTTAATTGTTTATCGAATTGGTACTTTTATACCGATTCCCGGAGTTAATCCGGCTGCGCTACAGCAATTTTTCGATCAAAACACCGGCACTATACTCGGTGTTTTTAATATGTTTTCTGGCGGAGCGCTACAGCGTCTAAGTTTATTTGCACTAGGGATCATGCCGTATATATCGGCGTCGATTATTGTGCAGTTGATGACGACTGTAGTGCCTTCATTAGAGCAACTGAAAAAAGAAGGCGAGGCGGGTAAGCGAAAAATTACCCAATACACTCGTTACGGAACAGTTGCTTTGGCATTGTTCCAAAGTATTGGTATTGCTGTTGCGTTAGGTGGTCAAGACTTGGGAGGAGGGCAAACAATTGCACTGAACCCGGGGACAGGCTTTATTATTACAACCGTTATTTCTTTGGTAACAGGCACACTTTTCCTGATGTGGTTAGGTGAGCAAATTACTGAAAGAGGTATTGGTAATGGTATTTCTTTGATCATCTTTGCTGGTATTGTTGCAGGTTTGCCAAGTGCTATTGGCGGTACTTTAGAGCTAGCTAGAAATGGTGAGCTAAGACCAGAATTTGTTATCATTTTGCTAGCTATGGCAGTATTGGTAACGGCATTTGTAGTCTTTGTTGAGCGTGCTCAGCGACGCATTACTGTGAATTATGCTAATCGTCAGCAAGGTCGACGAATGGCGATGGGGCAATCAAGTCACTTGCCTCTGAAGTTAAATATGGCGGGTGTAATACCTCCTATTTTTGCTTCGAGTATTATTTTGTTTCCTTCCACTTTAGGGTCATGGTTCGCACGATCTGAAGGTATGGAGTGGATGCAGGCGATTGTTAATAAACTACAGCCTGGGCAGCCTTTGTATATTTTGTTCTATGCATTGGCAATTGTATTCTTTACATTTTTCTACACTGCTCTTGTGTTTAACTCACGAGAAACAGCAGATAATTTAAAGAAGGCTGGGGCGTTTATTCCTGGAATCAGGCCAGGGCGCGAAACAGCTAAATACATTGATGGTGTAATGACTCGACTTACTGCGGTTGGGGCTATCTATATTACCTTAGTGTGTTTGCTACCTGAGTTTTTGATTTACGGTTGGAAAGTTCCGTTCTACTTTGGTGGTACTTCCTTACTGATTATCGTTGTTGTTGTTATGGATTTCTTAGCGCAAGTACAGGGGCATATGATGTCTCAGCAGTATGAAGGGCTAATGAAGAAAGCGAATTTCAAAGCTGGTGGCAAGAACAAGCCGCGTACCAGTTAATTGTGTTCTGTTAGAGGATTTTTAAAATGAAGGTACGTGCTTCGGTAAAAAAAATGTGTCGCAATTGCCGCGTTGTAAAGCGTAAAGGTGTTGTGAGAATCATTTGTTCCGACCCAAGACATAAGCAACGTCAAGGGTAAAAAACTTACCGAGAAAGACGGGTTTCTGAGAAGTCCTAGCAGTACTTCGAGTCGGCGACAAAATGTTTTTCTCTTGTTGTATTGATTAACGTCAGTGAATAGGGTAAAGTTCCCCGCCTTTCACGACTGCCTGGAGATAGGTTAATGGCTCGAATAGCGGGTATTAATATCCCTGTTAACAAACATGTTGTGATCGCATTAACTGCGATTTACGGTATTGGACGTTCGCGTTCGCAAGAAGTATGTGATGCAGCAAATGTTGCAACAACTACTAAAATTCGTGATCTTACTGAAGAAGAAGTTGAAAAGCTTCGTTCTGAGATCGCTAAGTTCACTGTTGAAGGTGACTTGCGACGCGAAGTATCCATGAATATCAAACGATTGATGGATCTTGGTTGTTATCGTGGTATCCGCCACCGTCGCGGTTTGCCGTTGCGTGGTCAGCGTACTAAGACTAACGCTCGTACGCGTAAAGGCCCTCGTAAGCCGATTCGCAAGTAACAGACGATAGGAATTGAAACATGGCTAAAGCCACAAAAGCGCGTAAGAAAGTCAAAAAGTCCGTAAGCGACGGTATCGCTCACGTTCATGCGTCTTTTAATAATACAATTATCACGATAACTGATCGTCAGGGTAACGCTCTATCTTGGGCAACAGCTGGTGGCTCTGGTTTCCGTGGTTCTCGTAAAAGTACACCATTCGCGGCGCAGGTTGCTGCTGAGCGCGCTGGTGAAGCTGCGAAAGAATATGGTCTGAAGAACCTTGATGTAATGGTAAAGGGTCCTGGTCCTGGTCGTGAATCAGCTGTTCGTGCATTGAACAACATTGGTTACAAGATCACTCAAATCATGGATGTTACGCCCATTCCTCATAATGGTTGTCGCCCACCAAAGAAACGTCGCGTTTAGTCGCAATATTCAGGAGATAGGTTATGGCCCGATATATTGGTGCTAAGTGTAAGTTGATGCGTCGTGAAGGAACTGATTTGTTCCTTAAAGGACGTGGTCGCTCTTTGGAAAATAAATGTAAGCTGGATAAAATTCCAGGCGTTCACGCAGAGCGTCGTACTCGTTTATCTGAGTACGGTTTACAGTTACGTGAAAAGCAAAAAGTTAAGCGTTCTTATGGTGTTTTGGAAAAGCAGTTCCGCAACTACTTTAAGAAAGCTGCACGCTTAAAAGGTTCAACAGGTGAGAACTTGTTGCAGTTGCTTGAGTCTCGCTTGGATAATGTTGTTTACCGTATGGGTTATGCTTCAACTAGAGCTGAAGCACGCCAAATGGTGAGCCACAAGTCGATCATGGTGAATGGCTCTTTGGTAAACATTCCTTCTTATCAGGTAAAAGCAGGTGATACTGTTTCTATCCGTGAGAAAGCAAAGAAGCAAACACGTATTCAAGATGCAATGTCAGTTGCTGAGCAATTGGGTTTTGTTGGTTGGGTTGATGTTGACGCTAAGAAGCTTGAAGGTGTTTTCAAAGCTATGCCTGAGCGTGATGAGTTATCCTCAGAGATTAATGAGTCTCTCATCGTGGAACTTTACTCTAAGTAATCGCTTGATTTATATCAGACGTTTTATTTAGTTAATTTTAGAGGGATTGTTATAGTGTCTACTGCAACAGATTTGCTAAAACCTCGTAATATTCAGGTTAGTGAAGTCAATGGCCGGACATCCAAAATTGTTCTGGAGCCGCTAGAGCGCGGCTTTGGGCACACTCTTGGAAATGCTCTACGTAGAATACTTCTATCATCTATCTCTGGCTGTGCTGTTACAGAAGTGAAGATTAGTGGTGTTGATCATGAATACACTGCTATTGAAGGTGTAAAAGAGGATGTTGTTGAAATCCTCCTAAACCTTAAGGGTTTAGCGGTTCGCCTAAACGAAAAAGACAGCGTAACACTGGATTTGCGTAAGCAAGGTCCTGGTACTGTGACTGCTGCTGACATCAGACTAGATCATGATGTTGAGTTGATCGATCCCGACCACGTTATTGCAACAATCACTTCCGATGTTGAGCTGGAAATGAGTATCACTATCGCACGTGGTCGTGGTTATCAGCCAGCAAGTGTGCGTCGTGGACCGGATGCTGAAGAGCTTCCCTTGGGAACATTGGTTCTTGATGCAAGCTTCAGTCCAGTCATTCGTGTAGCTTATACAGTTGATAGTGCACGTGTTGAGCAGCGCACTGACATGGATAAGTTGATCATTGAGCTGGAAACTGATGGTTCTGTAGGTCCTCAGGAAGCGATTAGTCGTGCAGCCACTATTCTGCATGAGCAATTAGCAGTATTCTTCGATCTAACCATCGTAGAGCCTGAGCCTGATGTAGAGCCTGAGCCAGAAGTTGATCCTGTTCTCTTGAGACCTGTTGATGACCTTGAGCTAACAGTTCGCTCTGCAAATTGTCTTAAGGCTGAGCAAGTTTATTATATCGGTGATTTGGTTCAAAAGACTGAAAACGAACTGTTGAAGACACCAAATCTTGGTAAGAAGTCTTTGACAGAAATTAAAGATGTGTTGGCATCACATGGTCTTACACTAGGTGCAAGACTTGAGAACTGGCCACCATCAACCATCGATAAATAATTCTGCCACTTGGCATAGATTAGAATTTAGGTAAGGATGTAGAAAATGCGTCATCGTAATACAGGCCGTCAACTGAGCCGTAACAGCAGTCACCGTAAGGCGACATTACAAAGTCTTTCAAACGCCGTGATTCTTCATGGGGCAATCAAGACAACTGTAGCAAAAGCAAAAGAGCTACGTCGTGTTGTAGAGCCTTTAGTAACACGTGCAAAGTCAGATTCTGTTCATAATCGTCGTATCGTATTTGCTCGTTTACGTGATAAAGAGACAGTAGGTATCCTATTCAATGAATTGGGTCCTCGCTATCAGGAAAGACCTGGCGGCTACCTGCGTATTATCAAATGTGGCTTCCGTGCAGGTGATAATGCACCAATGGCTTACATTGAGTTTGTTGATCGTCCTGAAGAAGCGGCAGAATCTGCTTAAATCTTTACTGACGAATAAAAAAGGCTGAGTTTATCTCGGCTTTTTTTATGCCTGTAATTTGCCTTTAATCAAGGGGGAGGGAAGAAAGCTATGCCATACTCCTTTTTTATCCAACAGATTTTATGGGAGCTTTGCTATGGACGCCCTTGTTAGTAAGATTGAGCCAGCCGAACAATCTAAAAAATCTGCACGTATGTTCAGTTATGGGAACCTAGCGGCTGTTTCGTTTCCACCATTGTTTGTTTTATGGTTTGGCTTGTCGATTCTTGTCTATGCCATTTATCGCCATCACCCTAATGCAAGAGTGGGATTTTATACACAGCGCGCAGCATACTACTATTATGCAATTGCTGGCTCGTTGGTGCCAATCTTGACCTTTGCCCCTAATGGCTTTATTAAAGCGAACTGGGTGCTATTATGGGGAGCTTGCGCACTTGTTATGATAGTATTATCCGTTTTACTGTTACGGCAGATTAACAGTGAAACTTGGGAAGATGTAGAATACAAGGGAAAAGCATGAGTGAACTACGCAATGATTGGTCAGTAGAAGAAGTTGAAGCACTATTTGACCTACCATTTAATGATCTTATATTTCGTGCACATCAGTTGCACCGCGAACACTTTAATCCTAATGAAGTACAAATCAGTACCTTACTCAGCATTAAAACAGGTGCTTGTCCGGAAGATTGTTCATATTGTTCACAAAGTGCCATTAATGACACGGGTCTTGAGCGTGAAAGGTTACTGGAGTTGCAAGCAGTAAAAGCAGCAGCTGCAGAAGCGAAGCGAAATGGCTCGACACGTTTTTGTATGGGGGCTGCTTGGCGTAACCCTACCGATAAAAGCCTTGATAAAGTCATTGATATGATTACTGAAGTGAAGGCTATGGGTATGGAGACTTGCGTCACATTAGGGATGTTATCTGAGGCTCAAGCCTCACGCTTAAAAGATGCGGGCCTAGATTATTATAATCATAACCTTGATACATCACCTGA
>Ga0193958_1000465_pt1 | contig 15021 bp, 10 predicted proteins | sample FB_1_MG_FD_140320 | JGI IMG/M metagenome (GOLD analysis project Ga0193958, IMG submission 140320) | Microbial mat bacterial communities from the Broadkill River, Lewes, Delaware, United States - FB_1_MG | ecosystem: Environmental > Aquatic > Freshwater > River > Microbial mats | place: USA...
CCTTCCCTGACGCGTTGCGTCATGAACCTGCCCATATTTTTTAGCATAGAGGCAGCTCAAAGAAGAGGACGCAACGCGTCCAAGAGAGCATTCCCACGCAGGCGCGTGAGGAACGAGGGGGAAATTTTTCGTTGGTTGGTGTTGCGCTGCCATTAACTTAATGGCAGTGCAACACCAGCCTACAAGAAGGTTTTTTTTCAAAACCACTCCATATAAACCAAACGTAAGCTAATCAGCATCACAAGGCTCATAAACACAGGGCGGATAAAAGCACTGCCTAAACGTAATACAGAATGCACACCAATATATGAGCCAATCATTAAGCTCACCCCTAATGCAATGCCTAACCAGTAATCAACTTGTCCTAAAAACATAAACGTCCCTAACGCCACCACATTACTGATAAAATTCATAAAACGCGCTACACCAAACGCTTCTAACAAATCAATTTTATACACAGCCATTGCTGCCGTTGTCCAAAATGCCCCCGTCCCCGGTCCTATCAAGCCATCATAAAAGCCTAAACCACCGCCTAATAAAACACTTTTTATATTCGTTTGCGGTTGATCTGTTGCTTTTGTATCACTGCCTTCACGCTGGTGAGAAAATAAAAGATACAACGCAGCAAAAATGATAATCACAGGCAAATAACGCTTAATCTCCACCGCACTAATAAACCATGTTGCCAATGCTCCCAAAAATGCACCAATAAATGTCGCGCCGATACCTGCCCACCAATAATGGGGTTTAAAAATACCACGTTTAATACACATCCGTGCCGCAGTTAAAGTCCCAAAGGTAGCCGCCAGCTTATTGGTCCCTAATGTTAAATGAGCAGGCACACCAGCGGTTAACATCGCAGGCATCATCAATAAACCGCCGCCCCCTGCGATTGAATCAACAAATCCAGCAATAAAAGCGGTGATCAATAAAATAGAAGCAAGGCTTGGGTCAGTAAACAAACTTTCCATAAAATTCCTTTATAAAACAAATAGCCTTTCTTTTCTCTAATGCCTTTTATAATAGGTATAAAATCATACTTACCATAAATAAAATTTATGGTAAGTAAAAAAACTTGCACTTCGATGATGAGTTTAAGATAATAGAAAAGTTAAAGTGTATAAATATGTAACTATTTTCTATACATGACTACCCTTACGTCAAACCTCGAAATCTCCTAAAAACGACCTTTCTTAGTAACTAGTAGCTGCAAATTTCCTGCTAAAACAATAAGATATATCTCGTCGTGACAAGTGTGCAATAGATGCACTATAATAGGAGTGTTTTGCCCCTAATAGCCTATTAGTGAGACTAATACGCAACAATAAAGCAAAACCCATTACGATTCAAACATATACTGAACTCTTTCAGTTGTCTGACGTTAACCTTTTCAACTTCCAACCCTGGTGAGAAAATATGTTGACAGGACTTTATCAACCGAGCTTTGAAAAAGACAGTTGTGGTTTCGGACTCATTGCCCAAATGGATGGCAAAGCCAGTCACTGGTTAGTAGAAACTTCAATTTCTTCGCTCACAAACCTAACCCACCGAGGCGCAGTTGCCGCAGACGGTAAAACAGGTGATGGTTGTGGTCTTTTATTTAAGAAACCTGATAGTTTTTTAAAATCCTTAGCGGATGAAAATGCCATTAAACTAAGCTTGCATTATGCTGTGGGAATGGTTTTCCTCAGTACTGATGAGCAAGAAGCCAATACTGCAAAAGCACAACTTGAAGCCGCCTTAGCAAAAAAAGAGCTAATTTGTGCTGGCTGGCGTACTGTTCCAACAGATAATACCGCCTGTGGTGCTGAAGCTTTAAAAAGCTTACCTAATATTATGCAAGTCTTTGTTAATGCCCCTGATGGCATGGATGAAGCCACTTTCGAGCGTAATTTATATATTGCACGTCGTCTTGCTGAAAAAGCGATTGATGATCCTGTATTTTATATTCCAAGTTTATCCTCTCGTGTGATCAGCTATAAAGGTTTGGTGATGCCAAACTTATTACCTGTCTTTTATAAAGACTTAAATGATCCACGTTTTGAATCTGCATTGTGTGTTTATCACCAACGCTTTTCAACCAACACATGGCCACAATGGCGTTTGGCTCAGCCTTTCCGTTATTTAGCACATAATGGTGAAATTAACACTATTGAAGCTAACCGTAACTGGGCATTAGGACGGGGCAGCAAATTTGAGAGCCCGCTGATTCCTGATATGGAAGAGATCCTTCCTTTAGTGGGTGCAACAGGTTCTGACTCTTCTAGCTTAGATAATATGTTAGAAGCCTTATTAGCGGGTGGTATGGACATCTTCCGTGCGATGCGTTTATTGATTCCACCTGCTTGGCAAAATGTGCAAAGCATGGATCCTAAACTGCATGCATTCTACGAATATAACTCTATGCATATGGAGCCGTGGGATGGTCCTGCTGGGATCGTATTAACCGACGGACGTTATGCAGGGTGTGTATTAGACCGTAATGGTTTACGTCCTGCACGTTACATGATTACTGAAGATCGTCATATCACTTTAGCCTCTGAAATTGGAGTGTATGATTATGATGATTCAACTGTTGTGGCAAAAGGTCGCCTAAAACCAGGTGAGATGATTGCCGTTGATACTGAAACAGGGCGTATTATCTACCCTGAAGATATCAACAATGACTTAAAATTACGTCAGCCATATCAAAAATGGTTAAAACAACATGCACGTAATTTAGAAGATGAAACATTACGTCGTACTGAACCTGTACAAAGTAAATTAGCAGGGGAAGAGTTAGATACTTATCAAAAACTCTTCCAAGTCAGCTTAGAAGAACGCGATCAAGTATTACGTGTCCTTGCTGAAAGTGGACAAGAAGCGACAGGCTCAATGGGTGATGATACACCTTACCCTGTGCTGTCCCAAAAAGTACGTTCTGTATATGACTACTTCCGTCAGCAATTTGCGCAAGTCACCAATCCACCGATTGACCCTTTACGTGAAAAAATTGTGATGTCTTTACGCACCTGCTTTGGGCGTGAGTGCAATTTATTCAATGAAGTGGAAGCCAATGCGGCGCGTTTAGAAGTGATTTCCCCTGTGTTATCACACAGTAAAATTAAACGCTTAATTAGTATTGATGATCCAAACTATGCACATGAAGTCATTGATTTAAACTATGATGCCAGTATTGATTTACAATCTGCGATTACAGCAGTCTGTGATCAAGCTGTGCAAGCGGTTAAAAATGGTAAAGTGATTCTAATCCTTTCTGATAAAAATATCAGTAAAGAGACCATGACTGTACATGCTTTATTAGCCACAGGGGCTGTACACCACCGCTTAATCGCGGAAGGTTTACGCTGTGATGCCAATATTGTCGTAGAAACAGGTAGCGCACGTGACCCGCATCACTTTGCTACATTAATTGGTTATGGTGCAACAGCCGTTTATCCTTACTTAGCCTATGAAATCATTCTTGATTTAGTGAATACAGGCTCTGTTGCAGCGAATAACTTAGCAGCCTTAGAATCTTACCGTCGTGGTATTAACAAAGGTTTATACAAAATTATCTCCAAAATGGGGATTTCTACTATCACCAGTTACCGAGGCGCGCAGTTATTTGAAGCGGTCGGTTTACATGATGATGTAGTGGACTTATGTTTTAAAGGTACAACCTGCCGTATACAAGGATCTAACTTTAACGATTTAGAACTTGAACAAGCCAGCTTGAAAAAACGTGCATGGTCAGCACGTAAAGAAGTGGATGCAGGGGGCTTATTAAAATTTGTTCACGATGGTGAATACCATGCTTATAACCCTGATGTTGTACAAGCGTTGCAAGTTGCAGTAAAAACAGGCAACTACGATGACTATAAAAAATATGCAGATTTAGTCAATCAACGTGACCCAATGGTATTACGTGATTTATTAGGTTTCCGTGAAGACCTAGAATCAATTGATATCAATGAAGTTGAAGGGATTGAAGATATCTTACCTCGCTTTGATAGTGCAGGAATGTCCTTAGGTGCGTTATCACCTGAAGCCCATGAGTCCTTAGCGATTGCGATGAACCGTCTGGGTGGTCGCTCTAACTCTGGAGAAGGTGGGGAAGATATCAAGCGGTACGGTACCGAGCGCGTCTCTAAAATTAAACAAATCGCTTCAGGGCGTTTTGGTGTCACGCCGCATTACCTTGTTAATGCTGAAGTGTTACAAATTAAAGTCGCACAAGGGGCAAAACCGGGCGAAGGTGGACAATTACCGGGGGGTAAAGTCAATCAGCTGATTGCTGATCTGCGTTACTCTGTCCCAGGGGTCACCTTGATCTCCCCTCCACCACATCATGATATTTACTCGATTGAAGATTTAGCACAGCTTATTTTCGATTTAAAACAAGTGAATCCAAAAGCCTTAGTTTCAGTGAAATTAGTGGCTGAAGCAGGAGTGGGAACGATTGCAGCAGGAGTGGCAAAAGCCTATGCTGATTTAATCACTATTTCTGGTTATGACGGTGGAACAGGGGCAAGTCCTCTAACTTCTGTTAAATATGCAGGAAGTCCTTTTGAGCTAGGCTTAAGTGAAACACACCAAATTTTACGCGCCAATGATTTACGTGACAAAGTCCGTATTCAAGCCGATGGTGGTTTAAAAACAGGACTTGATGTGATTAAAGCCGCTATTTTAGGGGCTGAAAGTTTTGGTTTTGGTACAGGGCCAATGGTGGCACTAGGGTGTAAATATTTACGTATTTGTCACTTAAACAATTGTGCAACAGGTGTGGCAACCCAAAATAAAATACTACGTCGTGAGCATTTTATTGGCTTACCTGAAATGGTGATGAATTACTTTAAATTTATCGCTGAAGAAACCCGTGAATGGTTAGCGGTGTTAGGTGTACGTCGTTTAGAAGATTTAATCGGGCGTACTGATTTATTAGTGACCTTAGAGGGTATCACTGATAAACAACGTCGTTTAGATTTATCACCACTGATTAGCACTGCTAATATTGCTGAAGATAAACCGCGTTTTTGTGAAAAACCTTCTAATGAGCCATTTGATAAAGCTGAATTAGCAGAACAAATGGTGGCAGATATGCTACCTGCTATTGAAGCTAAATCAGGCGGTACATTTGAGTATGAGGTACGTAATATTCACCGTTCTATTGGTGCCCGTTTATCAGGTGAAATTGCTAAGCGTCATGGTAACCAAGGCATGTCTGAAAATCCTGTAACACTGAAGTTAACAGGAACAGCTGGACAAAGTCTAGGTGTATGGAATGCAGGGGGTTTACATATTGATCTCACTGGAGATGCTAACGATTACGTTGGTAAAGGTATGACGGCTGGACGAATTGTAATTCGCCCACCTGAAAACAGCCAGTTTGAAAGTCAAAAATCCACTATCATGGGGAATACCTGCTTATACGGTGCCACAGGTGGAACCCTTTACGCCGCAGGTTTAGCTGGGGAACGTTTTGCAGTCCGTAACTCAGGTGTACATGCAGTGGTTGAAGGGGTTGGTGACCACGGTTGTGAATACATGACTGGAGGGATTATTGCCATCCTAGGTGAAACAGGTCTGAACTTCGGTGCAGGGATGACAGGGGGTTTTGCATTTGTATTGGATCTTGATAATACCTTTGTGGATAAATACAACCATGAACTGATTGATATCCATCGCTTAACACCTGAATTCATGAAGGCATACAGTAACCACTTGTACGGCATGATCTCTAGCTTCGTAGAAGAGACAGGCAGTGCATGGGGACAACATTTATTAGACAACTATGCTGACTTTATTGGTAAGTTCTGGTTTGTAAAACCAAAAGCAGCAGATTTAACATCTTTATTAGATGATTTAATTAACGAGGCTGCATAACTGTAGTACGTGGTTGTTTTTACAAGGGGTGTGGCAACATACCCCTGTTCCCCATTTAAGTTGGTAACAGAATTATGAGTAATAATTTTCAGTTTATTGATTTGCCTCGTCTCGATCCGAAAAAAACGGAAAGCCGTGTTCGCGTATTTACGTGGAAAGAAATCTACGGTCAGTTTAATGCTGAAGATGTTGGTAATCAGGCAGATCGCTGCTTAGGCTGTGGTAATCCTTATTGTGAATGGAAATGCCCAGTCCATAACTTTATCCCCAATTGGTTGAAGTTAGTTAAAGAAGGTAAGTTATTTGAAGCGGCTGATTTATCTCACCGTACAAACTCTTTACCTGAAATTTGTGGTCGTGTATGCCCACAAGATCGTTTATGTGAAGGCGCGTGTACCTTAAATGATGGCTTTGGCGCGGTCACTATTGGTTCTGTAGAAAAATACATTACTGATGAAGCCTATAAACAAGGTTGGCGACCTGATTTATCTGATGTGGTTCAAACAGATAAAAAAGTAGCCATTATTGGTGCAGGACCTGCGGGTTTAGGTTGTGCTGATATTTTAGCCCGTAATGGGGTGAAAGCCGTTGTTTTTGATTTACACCCTGAAATTGGTGGTTTATTAACCTTCGGAATTCCTGCTTTTAAATTAGAAAAAGAAGTGGTGCAACGCCGCCGTGAAATCATGGAAGGCATGGGCATTGAATTCCGTTTAGGCGTTGAAATCGGTAAAGATATACAATTCCAAACCTTAATTGATGAGTATGATTCTGTATTCCTTGGTATGGGTACTTACAATTACATGAAAGGCGGCTTTGAAGGTGAAGACCTTGAAGGCGTACATGAAGCCTTACCTTTCTTAATTGGTAACATCAAACAGCAAGAAGGCTGGGAAGCAGGCGAAGATCCTTTTGTTAATATGGCAACAAAACAAGTTGTTGTATTAGGAGGGGGAGATACTGCAATGGATTGTACCCGTACTTCTTTACGTCAAGGCGCGGGCAAAGTCACATGTGTATACCGTCGTGATGAAGAGAACATGCCGGGGTCTAAGCGTGAAGTGGCAAATGCTAAAGAAGAGGGCGCAAACTTCTTATTTAACCGTCAACCTGTTGGGATTGTTGGTGAAAATAAAGTAGAAGGTGTGAAAGTGGTGAGCACACGTTTAGGTGAGCCTGATGCACGTGGTCGCCGTTCTCCTGAAGTGATTGAAGGCAGTGAAGAAGTGATTGCTGCTGATGCGGTCGTGATTGCTTTTGGTTTCCGCCCAAGTCCTGCAAGTTGGTTAACAGATTTTGGTGTTAACCTAAAAGACAATGGCTGTATTGATACCTCTAGTTCTTTAGAGTTTAAATACCAAACTTCTAACCCAAAAGTATTTGCGGGTGGCGATATGGTACGTGGTTCTGATTTAGTGGTTACCGCTGTATTTGAAGGACGCAGTGCAGCAGAAGGGATTTTAGATTATTTAGATATCTAAAACTTTTCCTCTTTGTATTGTGATAAAAAAGGGTAAGCTTTTTCAAGCTTACCCTTTTTTTATGGGGTTTGTTTCATATATAAAAACTAGAAAAAATGTAGGGTGTGGCGAAATCCGTGCACAACCATATATTTTGTTGTTAAACTTTCACGGATTTTTCCCACCACATGATGATATATTTCAGAGGGTTAGGGGAAAATGGTAACGTTAATTTTTCAAATATTTTAGCACTATATATTATTATATATATAAATTAGGGTTATAATGGTAGTATCTATATAGATATTTACTAAAATTATGGTAGTTGATATGAATAAAAATCCATTAGGAGTTCCACAAAGAGAAACAGCAGGTGCTGATACATTTTCAAAATATGAATACCAGTATCATTGGGCATTGTGTCGTATTATTGATGAACATAGAGAAGAACGAGAGTACGCTCTATTTATGGAATATCATGAAGATGTAGTTATAGCTAACTCACTACAATCTGAAACTGCAAAATTTGAGTTTAACCAAATAAAAAATATAGCAAAACCCCAATATAATATTGACAATTTATTAAAAGTTAAAAAACATGGAGACAATTCAGTATTAGGAAAATTAATATCTTCTATACATAACAAACCTTTTAAAAGTAGATTAACTTCAATTAACCTTATAGCATCTTGTGGGTTTAAATTTGATCTAGTTGATCATGAACTAAATTTAGAAGTTATTACAATAGGTAATTTAAGCAAACAATCTATTATCAAATTAAAATCATCTTTGGCTCATGAACTTGGAGTAGAAGAGTTGCCTCTAAATTTGCAGTTTATTATTCCTAGATTAGGTATTTCTGAACAACAAGATACAGTCATAGGGAAAATAGCTAAAATGATTGCAGATGTATTTCCAAGTAGCTATTCTAACTCCCAAGATATTTATCGTATTTTAATAGATGATTTACATCGTAAAGGAATAGTTAAATATAATTATAATGAATGGGATGATTTACTTAAAAAAAAGGCATTAACATCAACTCAAGTCAGTCAAGTTATTATGAACTATATAAGTTTACCAAAACTTCAAACAATACTAGATCATGCTAATGATATAGCAAGTGAGATTGGATTAAAATATATTGAAAAAAGGAAAATGAAACAAAACCTTGAGAGAATACATTCATTAACATTTGGTAATCCAAGCTCTATTATGTTGAAAATAAAAAAATCTATTCATGAAGGTATAGATTCAATAAGTAAAACTAAAGAAAATAACTTATCTATTGTTATTAATTATGTGGAAACTCAGCTTCCTGATAAGATAAAAAAAGATATAGGTAATGAAAATGATATTCGAGATCGAATAATCTATGAGATTATAACGAAGGATAATATATGAGCATAGATAATTATAGACTGTTAATTAGGAATTTAAGGAATCAAAAACATGAAAAACTTAAAATTCAAACGACTGGTACTAGTATCAGATACAACAAAATCTGCAGCTCAGTTCATGTTTCACGAGAGGTTCAACCTAATTACAGGAAAAAATAATAGTATTGGTAAATCTTCTTTAGTTAAAAATATCTTTTGGGCATTGGGTTGTGAACCCAATTTTGATGATACATGGAAATCATTAGGTTGCAAAGTATTGTTAGAATTTGAGATTGATAGAAAAAATTACAAAGTGCTTAGATCAAATGCTGGAAGTATTATCTTAGGTACACCAGAAAAGAGTTTTCAACGGTTTACTAAAATTACAGGTGAATATTCGGAGCTATTTTTACAGCTTGTCGCCTTTAAAGCTAAACTCCCAAATAAAAAAAATAAGTTAATTCTTGAAACCCCACCTCCAGCTTATTATTTTTTACCTTTTTATATTGATCAAATAAAAGGTTGGTCAGATACTTGGAACTCTTTTAATTCTCTTGCACAATATTCAGACTGGAAACGTACAATTGCTAAATATCATACAGGTTACTTACCACCTAAATATTTTGAAATAGAGGAAAAAATATATGAATATAAAGTAGAGAAATCTGAAATAAATGAAGTTATAAGCCAGATAGATACAGCTATAAATATAGTTGAAAAATATACTCCTCAAAGTAATTTAGCGATTACAGAGCAAGAATTGGATATTATAACGGAAGAAGTTCAAAATAAACTTGGTAACTTAGCAAAAGAACAAGAAGATTTATTTAATCAAATGAATGATATTAAATCTTCTAAATACCACCTTAATAATCAATTAGAATTTGCTAAACGTGCTGCTATAGAGAGTGAAAAAGATTATAGATTTACTGTTGAAAATATTGGTACTGATGAACTTGAATGCCCTCTTTGTGGAGTGATGCATGATAACTCTTTGGTAAATAGAGCATCATTATTATTTGATAAACAACAAGCTGAGGAGCAAGTTTCTTTAATTTATGATGAAATAAGAAAGTTAGAAGCTCTTTCTAGCGAATTACAACCAAAATTAGAATTAGTACGAACACAAATTTATGAAATAAATCAAAAATATGATAGAACTGATAAAGAACAAACTCCCCTTAGTCTACCTGAAATTATTGATAGGCTTGCATCAAAATCAGTCAAAAATAATGTTAAAAAAACTAAACAAGAAAAACAGGCTTTATATAAAGATAGAGATGATAAAGAAAAGGTATTAAAAAAAGAACAAAAAAAACTCTTATCTAAAGGTAGAAAACAAGAGTTAGATAATTTCTTTTTAGGATTAGTTGAAGAATTTCTTAATGACTTAGGTGTACAGGGTGTAAGCTTATCTAAAATAAAAAATCCAATGGACTACAACAAAATAACTGGTGGTGGAGCTGCAGAAAGTACTAGAGCAATATTAGCTTATTATCTAACTATATTTAAGCAAATATATTATGCCTGTAACGAAATTCCTGCGCCTTTAGTAATTGATACACCAAATCAACAAGAGCAAGCTAATCAAAACTATGCACAAATTATAAAACTTCTTATAAAAAATACTCCAAGTGAAAGTCAAATTATAATCTGTGGAATGGAAAACCTTTATTTAGATGAATATAAAAGAAAAGCTCATATTATTTCTTTAGATAATGGAAAACTACTAAAGAAAGGTGAATATAAAGAGTTAACTGAAGAACTATCACATATTTTCGAAATGGCAAAACATAATAAGTAAAAAGAAAAAAGGGTAAAATAAAAAGGGGACGTTACCATTTTCTCCTAACATTATGAAATATATCATCATGTGGTGAGCAAAATCTGTAAAAGTTTAACAACAAAATATACGATTGTGCACGGATTTCGCCACACCATACAGGAGGATAAAGCATGGAGGTAGATTCATAGCGTAACGTGCTAGAGAAAAGGAGTATTTAGTTACTTATTTTTTAAATAGATCAGAATGTGTACCCATACGTTCAAAAATAAGTTCTTGCCCTTCAATTTTATAAATTAGTAACCAATCAGATTCTATATGACACTCTCTCCGCCCCACATAATTACCAATTAAAACATGATCTTTATATTTACTCTCAAGTGTTTGCCCACTAACTAGCATCCTTGCTATAACTTTAAACTTATTAAAATCTTTATTTCGCTTCTTTGCTTTTTTTACATCTTTATTAAATTGATGTGTGTAACGTAGGCTATACATTAAATATCAAGCTTATCAAACATATCATCAACACTTTCACAACTAATTAACTCTTCACCTTTATCTGTTGCTGTAAATGTTTTTTGTGTTTGCTCATTAGGAAGGCTAATATCGAAAGGTAAACCATTTTGAAGTTCAATTTGCTTATACAACAATGTGATAGTCTGTGTCACACTTAAACCAAGTTGTTCAATAATGGCTTCAGCATGTTCTTTTAGCTCAGGCTCAATTCTTGCGCGTACCATAGCTGTTTTACTCATTTCAATTCTCCAATAAAATGATTCTACACCCTTAAATGTAGCCCATTTGGGATACATAATCAATATTTACTTTATATATCTTATTTCTGTATTGAAAAAAGGGGGGAGCGTTACCATTTTCCCCTTCCCATCAATTATTTTGCTAAAGAGTTTAATAATGCAATTAAACTACGCCCTACTGCATAAGCTAAATTAACAGGAACAGCATTACCAATTTGTTTATATTGCTGTGTTACTGAGCCAGAGAATACCCATTCATCAGGAAATGTTTGTATACGTGCATATTCCCTAACAGTTAATGGGCGTGTTTCTTGAGGGTGGCATCGCTCTGTTTGTTTTTGAGCAGGGGCACACGTTAAAGTTAAACTCGGTTCACGCCATGATAAACGCCGCGCCATGCCCGTTTTCCCTCCCCCAAGAAAATAGCTTTTTTTCATATACTCACGTTGTAACTCATCAGGTAGATCACGCCAGTACCCCCCTTCAGGTACTAATGATAAAATCTCCTGCTTTCTTTTAGGGTAACCTTGTCCTGCTGAGGGCGGTACATCTGTGCTATATAAAGAGCCTACTTTTAATGCATCACGTACTGTCATAATATGATGATAAGGAGCGGGCCAATTAAACTGACTTTGTTCTAGCACATCATTCCTAATACCAACTAAAAGTAAACGCTCTCTTTTTTGAGGGACTTGGTAGAAAATAGCTTTTAAAACCTTAGGCTCAATTAAGGTATACCCTAAATCATGAATAGCAGATTTAATCGTCTCTAATGTACGCCCTTCATCATGTTTTAATAAACCCTTAACATTTTCACCTAAAAAAACTAATGGCTGAACTTCTTTAATCGCACGAGCGAATTCAAAAAATAAAGTCCCTCGTGTATCTTCAAAACCACCTTTATTACCTGCATAGGAAAAAGCTTGGCAGGGAAACCCCCCTGATAAAAAATCAATTTTATTTCTATAAGGGGTAAAATCTACGGTTCTAATATCTTGTTCACTAATTTTCCAATCAGGACGGTTATTACGCAAAGTAGCACAGGCATGTTTATCTATTTCATTTAATAAGACTGCATTAAATCCTGCTTTTTCTAAACCAAGTGCTAACCCTCCAGCACCTGCAAAAAGTTCAATAGAGGAATAGGGGCGATTAGGGGTAATTTTTAACTCTTCATCCCATAGAGAATTAGACATTTTTTTAAAAATATCAAAGTCGGCAAGTTGTTTTTTACTATAGTATTTATCACCTGATTGCGGATCAATATTAGGAACTAGCTTCCCATTTTTTGCCCATTTATCTAAAGTTGCTTTAGAAATAGATAACATATCAGCCACTAAAGAAAAGTGGTATTTTTCACACTCAGACATCTAATTGATGAAACCCTTCATATTTTTGAAATGATAATAAATAAATACTTTTTAGTAAATTTGGTGAAATAGCCTGTAATTCTGCAAAAACAGTATTACTTTGTGTTGTATTATCCAAGCTATTCACAGCATCAGCTATCACACTAGGTAGAACTTCACACAAATTTTTAAATGCTTCTGCTTCACCTGTTACAAGTTCATAAAACTTATCAATAGAGACTCGTTTAATACGCTCATTTTCAATAGATTTACCATCTAAGCTAATTTTCCAATTAATATTTTGGCTTTTTTTAGCGATAACCTCGACTAACATACAAGTGGCATCAGGTGTTTGTAGCAAGGTATTTTGCATCCGCATAAATGTTTTTTGAGAGGAAGATGAGTTCATTGTATTATGCTTATTTTTCATCTCAACAAAATATAATAAATCTTCATTAACAATATCATAGCCCGTTTTCGGTACTGTCCAGCCTTCTCCAATATAATTAAAAATATTTTGCTGAAAATAACCTATCAAATTGCTATTTGATCTATCAATTTGACGAATAACTTCACTATCAATAAGTTCCTCAACTGTTTTGCCATAAATTTTTGCATCAAATGTTAATTTAATCGGATCAATTAAATTTTTATTAAATGCCTTTAAATCAATATTAAATTTATATTTTTTTACTGTATTTAATACATGAGAAAATAAATCCTCATCAGAGATAAATGTGAGTCCGTATGTATTCATAACATTATTCTATTAATTAGTATGTAAATTTAAGTAGATATAGTAAATATAATTCAATTTTAACATAGCTTTGAGCTTAGCTATATGAGAAAAAAAAGATTATCTTCTCTCTTTTTAGTCAATAAAATATAGATTGTATAACATCGGGTATACATTAAATCTTAAGCTTATTAAACATATCATCAACATCTTTACAAGTAACCAGCTCTTTACCTGCATCTGTTGCTATAAATGTTTTTTTAGTTTTGTCATTAATAAAAAACTAACAAAATTCCCTAACCTAAAAATACTACGTCGTTGTAATCTACAAAGTAATCTTAAGAGGTAGTCTTTGGTATTGTAGGGCAGAATGTTACAGAAGCAATAAAATAAATCTTCTTAGCTGTCCGTAGAATTCTTTGTACCCAAACGTAGAAAAATGTGATTGCAATAAAAACAAATATTTAAAATTTTTCCTCGTTCTATATCCCTTATATCAAAATGTAGGGGTAACCCTTGTAGTTACCCATAGGAACCACCACCGCAAATACGACCATCACCACAAAAATTACCATCGCAGGGCAACCACAAGGGTTTGCCCCTACATAATAATAATATAAATATTAATTATCATAATACAGGACGCGGATCTTCCTTGGGTGGATTCCAACACGGAGCGCATGGAACAAGGAAATATTAATAAATCACAGAAATTAATCAAATAAAAGAGGGGGTAACAGAAGAAAAAACTTAAAAAAAAGAGTTGCTAAAATTCAAGAATTGGATAATCATAAAAAGAACAGGAGCAGGTCTCTCAACCCACTCCTCTCCGCGCGAGTTTCTCAGGCTCGCACTGGTTACACACTGATTCACCCAGTTTGTAACGTGACACAATTGTACCATAGATCCGCCCAGCAACTCATGCAGGACGGCGTGCGAGTGCATACATCACACTACAAAACCGTATCAGTGTGTTTGAACTTATTTTTTTAAGATTAAACACATGGACAATACAACGCAACAATACACACTAGTGCGCCCTTACGCCCTAGATCCGCGTATTAAAAAATCAAAAACCAAACAGGCAAATGCTGTTTACACCGCTATTTTTTCACTTCAAAACAATAGCTTACGCCATGTTACGCTTGTGTTTTGTGCTGATGTTGCCCGTTACGGTTTTGTAGATCCTGTGATCTCCAGAAACACCTTCCCCCCTCTCCCCCACACTTCACACACTCACTGAGCAAGGAAAAATCATGGCTAATTACTCCTGTATAAACCACCCTGAAAAAGATTACTTGCTCATTCTGCGCACTTGGCAAATAGAATTTTGTGAAGGCGACAAAGTGGCGGCGGGCTTACTCTCCATTTTTGAATACTGGTACAACATCAAGTATTCAAAATATTTACAAAAAGCGGAAGAAGATCGTAAAACTAAGGATTTATATCAATTTCATAGTGAAACTGACCTGATTGATAAAATGCTCAGCATCACCCACACCCCCGCAAATATCAGAAAAGGCATCAATTTTTTAGAAGAAAAACAGGTGATTACTATTCATCGCAACCCGAGTAAACGCTACGCTTACGACCGAACCCGCCACTTTTTATTCCACCCTGAAGTGATTAATCAATGGCTTACCGAACAATATATTCAATCAAAAAAAGAACAAACTGCTAAGAAAGGAAAC
>Ga0193958_1000470_pt1 | contig 14944 bp, 15 predicted proteins | sample FB_1_MG_FD_140320 | JGI IMG/M metagenome (GOLD analysis project Ga0193958, IMG submission 140320) | Microbial mat bacterial communities from the Broadkill River, Lewes, Delaware, United States - FB_1_MG | ecosystem: Environmental > Aquatic > Freshwater > River > Microbial mats | place: USA...
TCTTTCACACAACCAGATACCTATGATGGTTGTAACCACCAGCATCAACAGATACCAAGGCAAGCTTAGCTGCTGGAACCAGAAATATGGAATAATCGCGGCTATTGTGCCGAATGTCCCTGGCGCCCAAGGCGCTGCGCCACTCCCTAAACCAAATGCCAAGAAATGAATAGGGTTTTTCCACACACTCGCTGGTACTTTATTCACAAACAGATCAACTCTTAACTATGATGAAAATGATCGTAACCTGAGCCTTGAATTTCACAGGCTTCTCCACGCAAAAACAGCTCAATTTTTGCACTAGACGTTACTTTGCCCACCACACTGACCGGCATCGATAACTGCGGCAGAAACGGCAAATACTCAGGAGAAAGCGTAAAACAAAGTTCAAAATCTTCGCCACCAGTCAACGCCCACTGACGGCTCGTCTCTTCTCCAAACGTTGAGATCAGCTGATTAGAAATTGGCAGGGCTTCCAACTGCAATCGTGCACCAAGCTGACCACTCGCTTTCAGAATATGGGCAAGATCTGATAGTACGCCATCCGATATATCAATACAGGCAGACGCTTTATCCAATAAAGCCTCGCCTAATTCAATACGTGGGCTCGGGGCATAAAACCTATCTAATAGATAATCCGCATGACGATCACTCTCAAAGCCATTTAGCAAACCTTCCAGCCCACCTCGACTATCACCAACCGTGCCGCTGATACAGATGAGATCGCCCTCTCGCGCGCCCGAGCGGGTTAATCGCCTACCCTTAGGTAAAAAGCCATGTACTTGAGCAGATAGCTGCAGAGGCCCTTTTGTCGTATCGCCACCAATCAAAGCAACCCCATACTGGCGGCACAACTCAAAAAGACGCGTACTAAATAACTGCAGCCACTCTTCATCTGCACTGGGAAGTGTCAAAGCCAGCGTTATCCACGCAGGGGTAGCCCCCATCGCTGCTAGATCGCTTAGAGCTGAACCAAAAAGCCGACTGGCTAATAGATCTGCCGGTGTTCCTTCAAGAAAGTGCGTGCCTTGCACAAGAGAATCGATCGAAACAGCGAGCTGCTGACCTTCGGGGATTGAACATACTGCACAGTCGTCACCGATACCCAACGCAACAGAAGCATCCGAGGATGCTTCTGCAAAGTAGCGCTGAATAAGTTCAAATTCGCCAAGTGACATCGATCTTAAGATTTACCTTGTCGTTTTTCTCGTATTTCATCCATACGAACACGCTGAGCGAGCTTATCCAAAATACCGTTTACATAACGGTGGCTATCCGTCGCGCCAAACTTTTTAGCAAGCTCAACACTTTCATTGATAGCTACGCGATAAGGCACCTCAATACGCTGGCTAAGTTCGAATGCTCCAATACGCAGAACACTCAGCTCGATAGGGTCTAGCTCTTCTAACTGACGATCGAGAAAATCATTATACGATTTATCTAAATCACTTTTAGATCCAGCAATGCCGTGCAACAGTTCTGAAAAGAGCTTGATATCCGTGTCACGCATATCATTATCTACTCGAAACTGAGCTTCTATCTCATTAACCGGCTGCCCCGCTAACTCCCATTGGTACAACGCCTGTAGCGCAAAGCTACGAGCATTACGACGCTGAGCCGTTAAAGAGGGCTTCTTTTTAGCAACCGGTTTGTTTTCGTTGTCACTCATTTAAGCTTAAACCTCAAGCTGCTTAAGCAAACTAACCATCTCAAGAGCAGATAGCGCAGCTTCAGCACCTTTGTTACCCATTTTAGTACCCGAGCGTTCAACAGCCTGTTCGATACTGTTGACTGTCAAAATACCATTTGCAACAGGTAGATCATAATCCAACGATACCTGTGCAACACCTTTAGAGCTTTCACCTGAGACAAACTCGAAGTGAGGGGTGCCACCACGAATAACCGCGCCTAGTGCGATGATCGCATCATCTTTTTTCTGCGCCGCAATTCGTTTAACTGCCAATGGTATTTCAAATGCGCCCGGCACACGAATAACACGAATATTATCTTCGTTAACACCGTGGCGTTTCAACGTATCTACAGCACCTTCAAGCAGGCTCTCAACAACAAATGCATTAAAGCGACCCACTACAATAGCGTAGTTTCCGTCAGCATTAACAAAATCACCTTCAATGGTTTTCACAGCCATGATTCAATTACCGATCCAATTAGTCTTCACAAGGGATATATTCTTCAATCTCTAAGTCGAAACCAGAAATTGCATTAAACTTCATTGGTGAGCTTAAAAGGTTCATTTTACCAACCCCAAGATCACGTAATATTTGAGAACCCGTCCCTACTGTCAGGTAGGCACCTGAAGCACTCATATTAACTTTTGATTTCTGACGACCGTTAAGCATCAGATCAACTGAGTCACTCATATCGATCCGCTCGCCAGTGTCTAGCAGCAGAACAACACCGTGACCTTCTTTGGCAACACGTGCCAATGCTTTACGCATCGTCCATTTTGGCTCTTCACCTGGTGCCACAGCACCGACTACATCACGCAACACTTCATTACGATTATGCACTCGCACGAAGGTAGGCTGATCCGCTTTAATTTCACCTAAAGACATTGCAATATGAGTGCAATTTTGGATCTCGTCACGGTAAGTAATATAGTTGAATTCACCGTATTCAGTGGCCATTATGCCGGCATCATCTCGCATTACCGTGTGCTCGTTGGCAGTACGGTAATGGATCAAATCTGCAATAGTACCAATCTTAAGGTTGTGCTTTTGAGCAAACTCTTCAAGATCTGGGCGGCGAGCCATCGTGCCATCTTCGTTCATAATTTCGACAATGGCCGCAGCTGGCGTAAAACCTGCCATACGCGCTAGATCACAACCCGCTTCAGTATGACCCGCACGGCTAAGAACACCACCCGGCTGGGCCATCAATGGGAATATATGACCTGGCTGTACAATATCTTCAGCTTTCGCATCAGCTTTAACCGCCGTTCTAACCGTATGCGCACGATCGGCAGCAGATATACCCGTGGTAACACCTTCAGCTGCTTCGATAGACATCGTAAAGTTAGTTGAAAATTGTGCACCGTTACTTTGCACCATTAATGGCAAATTCAACTGCTCACAACGCTCTCTTGTTAGCGTCAAACAAATCAGACCACGTGCATGAGTTGCCATGAAGTTAATATCATCAGCGCGCACCATTTCAGCGGCAATCACGAGATCACCTTCGTTCTCGCGGTCTTCATCATCCATCAAGATAACCATCTTACCCTGACGGATATCTTCCAATAATTCTTCGGGTGTATTTAGCTTCATTAAACTCTTACCATCGTTAGCGGTTAAAACCGCAGGCAATCAGTGTATCCATTGTTAGACCCTGATCACTCTGTTCATTATTAGTATCTTCGGAATGACCAATTAATCGCTCAAGGTAGCGCGCAATAATATCCACCTCTAAGTGAACTAAACGCCCTGGAACATAATCGGCCATAATAGTTTCTTGTGCAGTATGAGGCACAATATTCAACTCAAAGCACTCTCCGTCAATAGCATTTAGCGTCAAGCTAATACCATCAACTGTCACTGAGCCTTTCGCTGCAAGATACCGCTGTATATTAGCAGGCGCTTTCACACTAAACCGTATTGATCGGGCATCTTCTTGCCGAGAAACAATCTCACCAAGACCATCTACATGCCCCGTAACGATATGACCACCTAAGCGACTTGTAGGCATCAGTGCTTTTTCTAAATTTACAGTTTCACCTATTGATAAGGTATGGAAACGGGTATGAGCCAAGGTTTCTCTTGATACATCGGCAATAAAACCATCACCAGGCAGCTCCACTGCGGTTAAGCACACACCATTTGTCGCTATACTATCACCGAGTTTTACATCACCTAGATCTAGGGCGCCCGTCCTTACATAAAGACGCATATCACCATTGCGCTCTTCGATCCCTGCAATCGAACCTACCGCTTCAATAATTCCGGTAAACATCTAGCCTTCTCCATAAACTGGTTGCAAAACCAGCTTAAGATCGTTGCCCAGCATGCGGCTATCGATCTGTTTTAATTCAATCTGCTCCGACATTTTAGTCAAAGGTAGCGCAAATGTAGGGCGGGCATCACTGCCTAATAATTTCATCGCCATATAAAGTTGGAGCTCATCGACTACACCTTGCTGCAAACAAGCCCCCGCTAATGTTGCCCCGGCCTCAACGAGCACATCATTGCTCTGCTCGGTCGCGGCGAGCCATTTCAGCAATGCGATCAACGATACCCGACCGTTATCACTCGGCAGTACAACCACCTCTGCTCCAACCGCTTCAAGTTCCTTAATACGCTCATTATTACTTAAGCAAGTCGCGACCACTGTACGTCCAGGCTGCTTAAATATATTCGCTGTTTTTGGTGTACGTAAAGAGGAATCCAAGATAACTCTTAGAGGTTGCTGTTCAACAATCTGCTTGGCATCAGCTAACCCTAATTGATCTTCACGAACGGTCAGCGATGAGTCATCATGAATAATCGATTCGACGCCCGTAACAATCACCGAACTCTGTGCCCTTAATTTTTGCACGTCACTTCGCGCGGCAGCACCCGTTATCCATTGGGATTCACCCGATGCCATTGCGGTCCGGCCATCTAAACTAGAGGCCAGTTTAACACGCACGAAAGGCACGCCTTGCTCCATGCGCTTAATAAAGCCTGGGTTTAACGCTTTGGCTTCTGCTTCCAGTAGCCCAAAACTTGCATCAATCCCCGCAGTAGAGAGCATTTCGATACCACGCCCTGCTACTTCAGGATTAGGGTCGACCATCGCCGAAACAACGCGGATAACGCCCGCATCGATTAAGCCTCTAGCACAAGGCGGCGTTCTACCATAATGACTGCAAGGCTCCAGGGTCACATAGGCAGTGGCCCCTTTAGCTTTATCTCCAGCCATTGCCAACGCATTGACCTCTGCATGCCCTTCGCCGGCACGATAGTGGAACCCTTCGCCAACCACTTGACCATTTTTAACCAGTACACAGCCAACACGAGGGTTTGGCTGTGTGGTATACAATCCATTACGCGCCAGCTGAATAGCTTTTGCCATGTATTGGTGATCGGCAATATTCCATTGAATCTGTGCTGACACTTACTCGGCACCTTCCACTTTATGTTGCTCTGAAAGGCGCTCAATCTCTTCTTTAAACTCATTGATATCTTGGAAGCTACGATAAACTGATGCAAACCTGACATAGGCAACTTCATCCAGTTTTCTCAACTCAGACATCACTTCTTCACCCACTTGCCTTGACGGTAACTCTCGCTCGCCTGTAGCACGAAGACGGTGCTTAATGCGGCTAATCGATGCTTCAACCTCTTCTATAGAGACGGGACGTTTTTCAAGCGCACGATGAATACCTGCTCGTAACTTGTCATCATCGAAAGGTTGGCGAGAACCATCAGCCTTGATTAGGCGAGGCATAAGAAGCTCGGCAGCTTCATAGGTGGTAAAACGCTCATTACAATTAACACATGCACGGCGTCGACGTACCTGCTGGCCTTCGGCCACCAGTCGGGAGTCGACAACTTTGGTTTCATTGGCATTACAAAACGGACAATGCATCAACTTTTCCTGCGTTAAAGAGCGAAGAGGGTTCTCATAAAGAGATCTCTAAAATATATGCGTTAATCTATTCTCAAATGCAAAAATGAAGAGAATAAAAAGGGCTGTCAATGACAGCCCCGCGATTGTACATTTTTCCAGCTATAAGTTATAGCCAGAACCCTGTATTACTTATAAACAGGGTAACGTGCGCAGATATCTTTAACTTGCGATTTAACACGAGCGATCACATCTTCGTTATTAATATCGTCAAGGATATCGCAGATCCAGTTAGTTAACTCCGTCACTTCCGCTTCTTTAAAGCCGCGACGTGTTACTGCTGGTGTACCAATACGCAATCCAGAGGTTACGAAAGGAGAGCGCGGGTCATTTGGTACTGAGTTTTTGTTAACCGTGATATTTGCACGACCTAAAGCCGCATCTGCATCTTTACCGGTAAACTCTTTATCAATCATATCTACTAGGAACAGATGATCATCAGTTCCTTCAGAAACGATCTTAATACCGCGTTTTATGAATGTTTCCGCCATCGCTTGCGCATTTTTCACAACTTGCGCCTGATACGCTTTCCACTCAGGATCCATCGCTTCTTTGAAGCACACCGCTTTACCAGCGATCACGTGCATCAACGGGCCACCTTGAGATTCTGGGAACACCGCAAAGTTTAGCTTTTTCTGAAGATCTTCATCGGCACGTGCGGACAAGATCAAACCACCACGTGGTCCACCTAATGTTTTGTGAGTCGTTGTAGTAACAACGTCAGCAATACCGATTGGTGATGGGTAAACACCCGCAGCAACCAAGCCTGCTACATGCGCCATATCAACAAACAAAGACGCACCCACTTTATCCGCAATATCGCGGAAACGCTGCCAATCAACAATACGAGAGTATGCTGAGAAACCTGCAACGATCATCGTTGGTTTATGCTCTTCTGCTAGACGCTCAACTTCTGCGTAGTCGATCTCACCTATTTCAGGGTTTAATCCATACTGAACCGCATTATAGATACGACCCGAGAAAGAAACTGCAGCACCGTGTGTTAAATGACCACCGTGAGCTAAGCTCATACCTAGTACAGTATCACCTGGCTTACAAAGCGCCATATATACCGCTGCGTTTGCTTGGGAGCCAGAGTGCGGCTGTACGTTTGCGTAAGTCGCACCAAACAACTCTTTAGCTCGATCAATCGCTAGCTGCTCAACAACATCAACGTGCTCACAACCACCGTAATAACGCTTATTCGGATAACCTTCAGCATATTTGTTTGTCAGCGCAGAACCCTGTGCTTCCATAACGCGTGGGCTAGTGTAGTTTTCAGATGCAATCAGTTCGATGTGCTCTTCCTGACGCACTGTTTCAGCTTGCATCGCAGACCATAGATCTGCATCAAAATCAGCGATTGTCATATCTTTGCTAAACATTGGATTTTCTGTCCCCTAAATACAATGTGGGCTCTGTTCAACTGAAAACAACAGCGGTAAACCGCCGGGATTTAGCAGCAACGAACAATTTGAGAGTTGGGAAAGCGCGTATTATAGCGAAACATTTACGGGGTTACACTTGAAACAAGCTCAAAACTGATTCAATTATACTCAACTTCCCTACAAAACAATCGAAAACGGCGATCTTCCGCACTGATAAACAATCATCAGCCCTTAGAATAAGAATAGCCTTCGACCGCCTATTTCAGCTAAAATCGCCGTATTAATTTATGAAATAATAGACAGGTTACTGCATGGCTCAGTTCGTTTATTCAATGAACCGCGTAGGCAAGATTGTTCCGCCAAAGCGCGAGATTCTAAAAGACATCTCACTTTCTTTTTTCCCCGGTGCCAAAATTGGCGTTTTAGGCCTTAATGGTTCAGGTAAATCAACGCTTCTAAAAATCATGGCGGGCTTAGACACCGAAATTCTTGGTGAAGCTCACCCAATGCCAGGCCTAAACATCGGCTACCTTCCACAAGAACCTGAGCTGGATGATTCGAAAACAGTTAGAGAGATTGTAGAAGAATCTGTTTCTGATGTTAAAGAAGCTCTCGACGGCCTAGAAGCAGTATATGCAGCGTACGCCGAGCCTGATGCTGATTTTGACGAACTTGCTAAACAGCAAGCTAAATTTGAAGATCTCATTCAAGCGAAAGATGGCCACAATTTAGAAACAGCCCTTGAACGTGCGGCGGATGCAATGCGCCTGCCTGAATGGGATGCTGAAGTAAAAAATCTATCAGGTGGTGAGCGCCGTCGTGTAGCCCTGTGCCGTCTACTATTAGACAAGCCAGACATGCTGCTATTAGACGAACCTACCAACCATTTGGATGCGGAATCAGTCGCTTGGATTGAACGCTTCCTTCAAGAGTACCCTGGTACTGTTGTCGCTATTACCCATGACCGTTATTTCCTTGATAATGCAGCGGGTTGGATTTTAGAGTTAGACCGTGGACGCGGCATCCCTTATGAAGGGAACTACTCATCTTGGCTTGAGCAGAAAGAACAGCGCCTAGAGCAAGAAGCTAAGCAAGAAGCAGCTCATCAGAAAGCAGTTTCTGCAGAACTTGAATGGGTTCGCCAAGGCCAGAAAGGGCGTCAGTCTAAATCCAAGGCGCGTCTAAAACAGTTTGAAGAGATGAACTCGAAAGAGTTCCAAACACGTAACGAAACGCAAGAGATCTACATCCCACCTGGACCTCGCTTAGGCGACAAGGTTATCGATGCCGTCAATATATCTAAAGCTTATGGCGACAAAGTTTTATTCGAAAACCTAAGCTTCTCTATTCCTCAAGGTGCGATTGTCGGCATCATTGGTGGTAACGGTGCCGGTAAATCCACACTATTCAAAATGATCAGTGGCGAAGAGAAACCGGATAGCGGTGAAATTGAGATAGGCTCCACGGTTGAACTAGCTTATGTAAACCAGTCCCGCGATCTAAACGGCGACAAAACAGTTTTCGAAGAGCTATCTGACGGCCAAGACATCATCACTGTAGGCAACTACCAAACACCTTCCCGTGCATACTGTGGTCGATTCAACTTTAAAGGCGGCGATCAGCAAAAATTTGTTAAAGATCTATCGGGTGGTGAACGAAATCGCCTGCACATGGCGAAGCTTCTCAAAGAGGGCGGAAACGTACTGCTTCTCGATGAGCCTACCAACGACTTAGATATTGAAACACTACGTGCACTTGAGGAAGCAATTCTTGCTTTCCCTGGCTGCGCAGTGGTTATTTCCCATGACCGTTGGTTCCTAGACCGCATCTGTACGCATATGCTGGCCTACGAAGGCGACTCGAAAGTAGAGTTCTTCGAAGGTAACTACACTGAATACCAAGCGGATTACAAAAAACGTTTCGGCAAGGAACATCAGCCAGAACGCATTAAGTACAAGCGCATGGTTGATTTGGGCTAATGTAGTCCAACGATCACAAAGAAGCCGAGACAATGTCTCGGCTTTTTTATTTAACCGTTCCTAGTTAAAGCGCGAACTAAATCGCCAAGGCCACCTGATCTCTTCCACTATCTTTCGCTTTATACAGCGCATCATCTGAACGCTGCAGGATTGAATCTATATCATCCGTAGCTGTTAGTTCTGCAACACCAATACTTGTTGTAAAACCAATTCGCTCACCACTCGGAGTCTTAATTTTTTCATTATGGCAAGAGATCCTAATCGCCTCAGCAACTTCCTGCGCCTTAATGGCATCCATTCCCGGAAGCACCATTAAGAACTCTTCACCACCATAACGGCAAACTAAATCGGTGCGCTTACGTGCATGCTTTCGCATCACCTTTGCAAAGGCCTGTAGAACGATATCGCCTGCTGCATGCCCGTATGTATCATTAAAATTCTTAAATTTATCTAAATCAAATAACAAAACGCTTAAAGGCTTATCCTGCTCACGGCTTTGCGCCATATCCCCCGACAATTGATCCATCGCCTGCCGTCTATTTGCCAATCCCGTTAGCGGGTCACGCGTAGCTTGTCGATATAATCCAAGCAACATATTTAACTGATTTACCGCAGCCCAACCTGCAATAAGCCCCAGCACACTCAATAGCCATAAGTTATTAACCGCTTCAATACTTCCTGAAACGCCCCGAAAGAGCTGTGTTAAATATTCGATCAGCAACATACCAACCGTAAAGCAAAACGCTTCAAGAATGGAAAGCGGAAATACCGCCATCATGGTAATGATCATAAAGGGGAAAAAAATGGTAGCCCGCAACCGTAGAGTCATAACCGTGGGCAATCAGCAAAGAACTCGATACGGTTTGAAAGACAGAAAGAATCAGCACCAAAATAGCCAGGCGCATATGCGCAAGTTTTAAGCTATAGCGTTTTAACGTCCACGACGCCAACAATAAACAAGCCGTAGCCGCGGCCCCACGAGCAATCGCAATAGATTCCAACATATCGGCTGGCAGCAGAAGATAATCCACCAGCAACCAAGCTGGCTGAATCAGCGCCAACAGCAATGCAATAATTCTTATACGTCGAAAAAGGTAATGGCTGCGGGTTTGATTAAAATATCTAGAATGTCGCCTCCCAGAGGAGAGATCTAATAACGTTTCCAACAACATAAGCACTCGGTTTTGTTTTTATTCTGAAGGCAGAACCTTACACGCCCACTATAAATAGTGCGTTGATATAGCTCAGCATTATAGAAACATGTTTGAATATCTCTGTTCAACTACCCTGCAAAGCATTTTCTACTTTTTACAAAATCCCTATTTCTTTTATAACCGCGACTATAATAAGATTAAGTTATCGCTTTTAGACTGTAGGAACTTTTATTGTGAGCACACAGGATAATGAACGCCGCCGCTTTACCCGTATTAGCTTCGATGCTAAAACCGAGCTTAAAAGCGGAGACAATACATTTCACGTTTCTCTTGTGGATGTATCCTTTAACGGCATCTTAGTTAAAAGCGATACGCCATTAGCACTTGAAATTGGTAACGAAGTAGAAGCGACTATTCACTTACTAGGCAATGATGTTGCGATCCGCACGCCTGCCACTCTCGCGCACAAGAGAGAGCAGGAATACGGCTTTCTGATTGAGAATCTAGATATCGACTCATTAACGTTGCTTAGACGTCTGGTCGAACTCAATTTGGGTGATGAAGCCCTTTTAGAGCGCGAGTTAGATCACTTTTTCGACAATGACTAGAGTGTGACTAAAGCGCTTCCAGCGCTTCAGTCAACTTTGTAACCGCTACGATCTGCATACCCTGCAACGCTTCCTTTGGCACATTACCTTTAGGAACGATCGCACGCTTAAAGCCATGCTTGGCGGCCTCTCTAATTCTTTCCTGACCGTTTGGAACGGGCCGAATCTCACCGGACAGGCCGACTTCACCAAACACCATCAAATCATGAGGCAAGGCTTGATCTCTAAAACTAGAAACAACGGCTAGCAAAAGCGCTAAATCCGCACTAGTCTCAAGTACCTTCACCCCACCGACAACGTTAACAAAGACATCTTGATCGCCCGTCATCAACCCGCCATGACGGTGCAAAACAGCCAATAACATCGCCATGCGATTCTGCTCAAGCCCAACCGCTACACGACGAGGATTATTCATATGAGACTGATCAACTAAGGCCTGAATTTCGACTAATAGCGGGCGAGTCCCCTCCCACACAACCATTACAACGCTACCTGGGCTTGGACCTTCTGCGCGACTCAAGAAAATCGAACTGGGGTTTTTAACCTCTTTCAAACCGTTTTCCAGCATTGCAAAAACGCCCAACTCATTTACCGCACCGAAGCGGTTCTTATGCGAGCGCAATGTACGAAAGCGAGAATCAGCTGACCCTTCCAATTGCAGAGAACAATCAATCATATGCTCCAACACTTTAGGCCCAGCCAAAGAGCCGTCTTTAGTCACATGACCAACTAGAAACAAGACAGTGCCCGTTTGTTTAGCAAAGCGTGTTAAGTACGCAGCAGACTCCCTAACCTGTGAAACAGAACCTGGAGCAGATTGTACTTCAGCCATATGCATCACTTGAATTGAATCGATCACCATTACCTTTGGCTTTAGCGTTTGAGCCGTTTCACATATAGATTCAACACTTGTCTCTGACAGCATTCTCAACTGAGCCGTTGGCAAACCTAAGCGATTTGCACGCATCGCCACCTGTTGCAAAGACTCCTCGCCAGTCACATATAACGCCGGCATATGCTCTGCCAAATAACACATAGTTTGCAAAAGCAGCGTACTTTTACCGGCCCCCGGGTGCCCCCCCATCAGCACAGCGGACCCCGGAACCAAACCACCACCAAGCACGCGGTCCAATTCACCCGCCCCAGATGAAAAACGAGGCATCTCTTCCAAAGCCACATCCGACAGGCTAACTACTTTTTGCTGATTAGCCGCTCCGGCATAGCCATCAAAACGCACATTCCGTGCTTCATTAGCACTGCCTTTTGCTGTAGTCAGGCGCACCTCAGCCAATGTATTCCAAGCATTACATGCGGTACATTGCCCCTGCCATTTAGTGTAATCCGCTCCACAGTCATTACACACATAGGCTGTTTTCTGACGTGCCATCCAATCTCTCCAAACTAAGCCATCGTTAACCGAATTTTACCCAACCTAGCCCCTATAACCTAAAGACTTTTTGACCAATACGGGTATACCTTTACAACTAAACCGTTTTTCGGGTTCATTTATTCAGTATATGCACTACAATCATTGCCCTAACTATAATTCAGGCCTGCACCCTAGGAGAAAACAATGAAGCTAGAAACTGTAGCGATACACGGCGGATACGAAACCGACCCAACGACAAAGTCAGCCGCTGTTCCTATCTATCAGACAACATCTTACGCCTTTGATGATGCACAGCATGGCGCTGATCTGTTTGATCTAAAAGTCGCAGGCAACATTTACACTCGCATAATGAATCCGACAACGGACGTTCTTGAAAAACGCGTTGCCGAGATGGAAGGCGGTATTGCCGCTCTCGCCGTTGCTTCGGGCATGGCCGCCATCACTTACACGATTCAAACACTAGCAGAGACCGGCGACAACTTTATCTCTACTAGTGAACTATACGGCGGCACATATAATTTATTTGCTCACACCCTGCCTCGCCAAGGCATCGAATGCCGCTTTGTAAATAAAGACGATTTTGCAGCGATTGAAGCACAGATAGATGAACGCACAAAAGGCATTTATTGCGAATCTGTTGGTAACCCATCGGGCGGTATCGCTGATATTGAGAAGCTTGCAGAAGTTGCCCACCGTAACGGCATCCCTCTTATTGTTGATAACACCGTGCCAAGCCCAGCGCTTTGGCGTCCAATAGAACAAGGTGCTGACATTGTTGTGACTGCAGCAACCAAATACATTGGCGGTCATGGCAACTCTTTAGGTGGGCTTGTAATAGATTCAGGGAATTTCCCTTGGGCAGATAATGCTGAGCGCTTCCCGCTTCTTAATAGTCCCGATGTGTCCTATCACGGCGTTGTTTACACAGAAGCATTCGGACCTGCAGCCTTCATCGGTCGCTGCCGTGTTGTACCACTACGCAACATGGGGGCAGCACTAAGCCCAATGAATGCGTTTTTACTACTACAAGGGTTAGAGACTCTGGCGCTTCGCATGGAGCGCATTAATGAGAATACCCAGAAGATCGCTGAATTCTTAGAAAATCATGAACAAGTCAGCTGGGTTAAGTACGCAGGACTTGAAAGCCACCCAGACTACGGACTCGCTCAAAAATATATGAACGGGCAAGCATCCGGCATATTGAGCTTTGGCGTTAAATCTGGCCGCGAAGGTACGCGTCAGTTTTATGATGCCCTTCAGATTTTCTTACGCCTAGTTAACATCGGTGACTGTAAGTCGCTCGCTTCAATTCCGGCTGAAACAACTCACCGCCAGTTGAATGATGAAGAACTTGCATCCGCAGGCGTTTCACCAGAAATGGTTCGCTTATCGATCGGTATCGAACACATTGATGATCTGATTGCAGATATCAACCAGGCACTGGAAGCAGTAAGCGCATAAATATTGCGCGTTAAAATACCTACAAAAAAGGGAAAGGCCTCGGCCTTTCCCTTTTTTATTTTCGACACACTGACAAGATCGATATTCAGCGCGCGACTAGTTAAAGATAGAACGTACTTTGTCCCACAATGTGCGCGCATTCTGATTATCTTTTTCAGATGCCTGAACAAGCTCACGTAGTTTTTCTATTTTACTAATCGCCAAGCCATACTGCTCATCGACCTCTTCAGCTGCTGACGCATTGAACTCAAGATCATTCACCAGACCATCATTCAATCCATAAATCCAACCATGAACGGTTAGATCTTGCTCGGCAGCCCAAGCCTGCTGAACGATTGTGGTATCACAAACATTACACGCTTGCTCTATAACATTTAGCTCACACAAACGATCTAACTGCTGATGAGAATTATCCCACGCAGACAGCAGGTCTCTATGTTTTTTATAAACATTACGAATGTTGCGCAACCAGTTATCAATCATACCGTGCGGCTCAGTTTCGATAGCAGCTTTTACCCCACCGCAACCGTAATGCCCCACCACCATAATATGCTTAACTTTAAGAACCTCAACGGCGTACTGTATAACCGACATACAGTTCATATCGGTATGTACAACCAAATTGGATACATTACGATGAACGAACAACTCACCTGGTAACATATCTACAATCTCATTTGCAGGCACACGACTATCAGAGCAACCAATCCAAAGATATTCTGGCGCTTGCTGCTGAGCTAATGTTTCAAAAAACAAAGGATCTTCTTTGTTTATCTTTTCCGCCCACTGGCGGTTACTTTCTAATAATTCTGTTAAACGTTTCATAGCTCTAACTTATAAAAAAGAGGACCGAAGCCCTCTTAATTCACATTAAGATTGATGATATTTTGCGCTTAATTCATGTACAGCATCAACGAATGCTTTCGGTTGAGCAGGGTCCACAAACTGATGAATACCATGCCCCAAATTAAACACGTGCCCAGGACCTTTACCATACTGCCCCAGAATAAATTCAACTTCTTGCTCGATACGATTAGCGGGAGCATAAAGCACACTTGGGTCCATATTACCCTGCAATGCTACTTTGTCTCCTACGCGCCCACGCGCATTTCCGATATCCGTTGTCCAATCTAGACCGAGCGCATCGGGGCCAGCTTCAGCCATCGATTCTAGCCACTGACCGCCATTCTTAGTAAACATAATAACAGGCACTTTACGGCCATCATGCTCTCGAATTAAGCCATCAACGATCTGCTTCATATACTTAAGGGAAAACTCTTGGTAACAAGGACCACTTAACGCCCCACCCCATGTATCAAAAATCTGAACGGCTTGTGCA
>Ga0193958_1000471_pt1 | contig 14942 bp, 13 predicted proteins | sample FB_1_MG_FD_140320 | JGI IMG/M metagenome (GOLD analysis project Ga0193958, IMG submission 140320) | Microbial mat bacterial communities from the Broadkill River, Lewes, Delaware, United States - FB_1_MG | ecosystem: Environmental > Aquatic > Freshwater > River > Microbial mats | place: USA...
ATGCAGGGCTTACAATTACCCAAGAAAAAAGCCGCTTTGCCTCATTTTCTGGCCGAGCAGCAATTGGCTAAACTCTTTAGTGGGCCATATTTTGAGGCCGATTTCCCTGGTCAAAGAGATCGCTTGATGTTGCTTTTGTTTTATCATACAGGGATGCGCCGAGCCGAATTGTTAGGCTTACGTTGGATCGATTGGGATGCGGGGCTGGAACAGCTTAGAATTTTAGGCAAAGGCCAAAAAATGCGAATTATTCCCATCTTGCCCCAACTCAATGCCGATTTACAAGCATTTAAGTTGCTGACTCAAGAGTGCTTTTCCAATTTTGACCCCAAGGGAACAGTCATTCTTAATGATCATGGCCAACCACCTTACCCTAAATGGATTTATAATAAGGTGCGACACTATTTGGGGCTGGTGACGACACAAGAAGAACGTAGTCCTCATAGTTTGCGCCATAGTTTTGCCACTCATTTGAGTAACCAAGGTGCCGATTTACAAGCTATTAAGTTGCTTTTAGGACATAGCAGTTTAGCTTCTACGCAGGTGTATACACACAACTCTTTAACGCAACTAAAGAAAGTATATGCGCAAAGCCACCCTAAAGCCAAAAAAAAGAAATAATTTTGCCCGCTAAACCATAGTATGTTATGACGGATCTCGCAAAACAACAATTTCAGCTTAAACTCAAGCTAGAAATCATTTTTTGGACACTAACAGTCCTCTTGGTGGGCCTACTAACCTACCCGCTTTATAGCATTATGAAAGATTGGAGCTTTGTATATGCCAATGCCCTCTTTATCATCATCTTTATTACTTATACCCGCCATCTTTTTTTGCTCAAATATAGCTTTCTTGCCTATGCACAATGGGCCAAATTTGTACTCATTTTTGCCAGTATTCCTCTTATCTTTAAGTTAATTGAGTACACTTTTAATTTTCAGGATTTTATGGAGTCTGAAGGATTGCCTAGCTTTACTACTTACTTTCATCCCGAAATAGGGCTTAAAAAGCAACAACAGCTACTCAATTATATGAAAGGAGAGTATCTCTTTTTTGGTATCGCTAGCATCATTGTTGCCGCATTGCTCCCTTTCCGCTTACTCATTTCTTATTGGCGAGTCTATAATAAACAAGGAACGGTTTAGAGGTAGTGCTTTTGGGGCCTCCGCCTCGCTACGCTCGTCGGCGCTACGTTACGCAGCTCGCAAGTCTGCTCGGCCCTTCGGCGCTTTGCGCCTTGGTCTGCGGCAAAGCCGCACTGCTACACATCGCTAGGCCTGCGGTGGCTTCGCCACCTGCTCCCCCTAATAAAATCAACAACAGTCTAAAATCCCTAGCACAACTTATAGCCAAGTTTTCGGAAAAAACTGTAACTTATTTCGCTTTTTGGTCGTTTTGATTGTGTAAGTATTAACTAGTCTATGAAAAACAAAATTGTTGCCGCCCTCCTGGCGTTCTTTGTCGGCTTTATCGGAGTCCATAAGTTTTATTTGAATCGCCCCGTACAAGGGGTGCTTTACCTCTTATTCTCTTGGACCGGGATTCCTGCTATTATCGCCTTTATTGATTTTATTGTCTTGCTTGTTATGTCTCAGGATAACTTTGACTATAAGTATAACTATCATACTGCAGGTGCAGGACATATGTTGGTTCGAGAAAAACAGGCCCTCTATCGAGAGAAAATACAGCTCGAACGCTTACAACTACAAGAGGAGCGCAAAAAGGCTGAAAAGCGCCTGAATAACAAAAAAATTGAGGTCAAAAGAATCACTGGCGAGCAAGCAGATACTTTGGCGGCTTGGCAAGAGTTATTGGATAAGGGAATTATCGACCAATACGAATTCGAAGAGAAAAAACGTGTCATCCTCGGTAGAGATGATTAGAGGAATAGACGCTAAGGCCATCATAAATAAGCCTATAGATATATTGAGAAAGTTTAATCCAAGCTGTTAATGTTTAATTAACTATTGTTTTAGTTGAATCTTTTTCAGTAGTTTTGGCACACACTCTATTAAAAGTGTATCATTTTTGTACATACATTTTCATTACTTACTTAAATTTCACAGCATGAAACAGATCATGATGCTTTTCGCTATGCTAATGTTTGCTGGCATGGCCCACGCACAATGTCCTCACGCTGCTGCTAAAGCTGCTAAAGCTGAAGCTACAGCTACTACAAAAACCTGCACAAAGTCAAAAAAAGCTTGTACCAACAAAGCAGCTTGCAAAAAAGGCGACAAAAAAGGTTGCTGCAAGTCTAAGGCTTCAGCTACTGCTGCTGCCAATACAAAGTCTTGCTCTAAGGCTACAGCTGGTAAATCTTGCTGTAAATCAAAAGCTGCTGCTACAGCTACGGCTAATGGTGGTAAAAAAAGCTGCACAAAATCAAAAAAAGCTTGCACTAAATCTGCGGCTGCTTGTACCAAAGGCAATAAAAAGTCTTGTTGCAAGTCAAAAGCTAAATCTGCAGCGGCTGCGGCCACAAAGAAGCAGACTCAGGCTGCTCAAAAAGGCTAAGCTTTTTTGCTAAATACTTTAAGCCAGCTCCTTTTAGGAGCTGGCTTTTTTTTTGGCCCAAAGGGCCTTTTGGGGCCAGCTGGCTGGCCCAGCAAGGGCCTAGCGCTGCGCAAGGGGGGCCGTAGGCCAGACCGAGCTTTTGAGTGTAGCGAAAAAGCGAAGGGCCGAGCAGACTTGCGAGCCCTGAAGCATAGCGCAGCAAGGCGCAGCCGCAGCTGAGGCCCCTAATCCAAAGGTTTAGTAAGCAAAAGAAAGAGCAGAAAGGGGGCGCCAAATAGCGAGCTAATGAGATTGATGGGGAGCAATTGCTCGAGGCCAGGGAGCTGGGCCAAAATTTGGCAGGCCAGCAGCAAAACCGCTCCCAACAGGGCCGTAAAAGGCAGTAAAACTTGATGGCGATGGCTGCCTAAAATTAATCGGGCCAAATGCGGTACGGCCATTCCCACAAAGCCAATAGGGCCACAAAAAGCCGTGATGCCTCCAGCCAAAAGAGAAGAAATGAGGAGAATTTGCCAGCGCAGGCGGCTGGTATTTAGGCCCAAAGAACGGGCTTCGGTAGGGCCCAAGAGCCAAATGTTGAGTCCTTGAGCCAACAAAAAGGCTAAAAAGAGGGCAAAAAAGACCAAAGGCGTGAGCAGGGCCAGCTCGCTCCAGCCTAGGCGGTTGAGATCGCCCATACTCCAAAAAATAAAGGATTGCAATTCTTCTTTGGGGCTAAAATATTGCAGAAAAAGAATAAAAGCATTGGTAAAACTGCCTAGCATCAGGCCCATGAGGAGCAGATGGGCGGGCCGTTGGCCCAGGCGCCAAGCCAAAAGCAACAAAATAAAGAGGCAAAGGGCGGCCCCGCTGGCTGCAGCCGCTAAAAGTCCCCATCGGCTAGCGGCCCAAAAGGAACTTAGGCCCAATAAGCTACCGCCCATAATCCAGAGCGCGGCCCCTAGTCCCGCTGCGCTGCTAATGCCCAAAACAAAGGGGCCCGCAATGGGATTTCGGAAAAAAGTTTGCAGTAAAAGTCCACTGACCGACAAGCCTGCTCCGGCCAAAATGGCGGCCAGACTTCGGGGGAGGCGCAGCTGCCAAATGATGCTGGCCAGCCCTTTGGTAGATTGAGGGCCAAGAGAAAGTCCTTCGAGCAACCTGGCTGTAGAAATAGGAGTAGAGCCCAGCGCCAAACTTAGGGCGAAGAGCAGGGTAAGGGCCAAAAAGAGCGAAAAAAATCGGTTAAAATGCGTCATCCGCCCAATTATAATAATAATGGAGCTGCCAATTGGGCAAAAGCTCTGGGTGGAAAATATGGATCAGGTCGCCAAGAACGCGATCGGGGTAAATAATGCCCGATTCGAAGAAGTCGTAGCCACCATCTAGATTAAAGCGACGATGATTATAATGATAGATCTTTTTTTGTTGGAAGGCCTCAAAAAGGGCATAGCGGGGATTACTGGCTGCTAATTCCTTGTAGCTATTGAAACTGCCCAAATTGAGCCAGTAATCGGCTTTTTGTCCTTTGGCCAAAACGGCCTCAAAATCTAGGGGAAAGCCCTCCTTGCCCTGCTTGTTCTTCCAGAGATAGTTGGTTTGTGCATCAGCTAGGAATTGGGCCATAAAGCTTTTTCCTCCAGCCAAATACCAGCCACCGCCAAACTGGCAGCCCAACAAAACCGAAGGCTGTGTTTGGGCCTTTTGGGCTAGCTGTTTTAGTTCTTTGTAGGCGGCAAAGCGCTCATTTACAAAGTCTTGGGCCATCTCATCTTTTTCGAAGAGCAGACCAAACAAGCGAATCCATTCCATTTGGGCGAGGGGAGAGGCTTCTGCATATTCCCTAAGGCGAAGCTCTGGAATATTTAGGTCGGCTAGTTTGGGGTCGGCTTTAGCCCCATAACCAATCACCAACTCAGGCGATAGCAACAGTAAAGCCTCATAATTAAGCTGTTCTCGGCCCAATTCGGGTAGATTTTTATTTGTTTTGTGAATATAAGGGCTGTAAAAATCTCTTGTATCAGAAATGCCCACTACGCTTTCATGCTCACTGAGAAGTTCGATCATGGCCCAGGCTGCACTGCTTTTGCAGACCACTCTTTTTAGGGGATAGGGCAAATACTGGTAGTTTTCCAGCCTTTTGCTGATTTTCAACGTTCTAGGGTAAAGACAAAAGCGCTGCTCGCCAATTTCTACTAAATATTGTCCATTTTCTATGGTTTTGATGTTGAACTCTTGGGCCAATTGAAGCTTTATCGTATCGGCTGCTTGTGTTTGGGGGCTTGAAGTGGAAGCTGTTTCACTTTGGCAGCCTCCAAGGATTAAAAATATAGCTATATATATAAGGTATCGCATAACGCTTAGGTGTAAAAATCTAAAAGCTCAAAGTTAGGGAAAAAGCGGGCAGCTTAAAAAACTAAGCTTTTGTTAAACTACCTTTTGTGTACATGCTTGTAGATAAAAATTAAACTAATTGCCTAGACATAAAAAGTAATTATTAACAGCTAGTTAGCTGTTGACCAAAAAAAAGAAGGGAAATAAAAGATTATTAAGTAGAATAGACCTCTTATATAGACTGTGGCCAAATTAAGGCTAAGAGCTTGTTAAATACTACTTAAGACTTAACAAAGGCTTAATGATGGGCTTGTATTCTATAATAATTTGTCTATTTTTACCAAATTGAAGCTATTGTTCTAATTACACAATTTTAAATCTATTTTATGTTTAACCAAAAACTTACTACAGCCTTATTTGCTGTAGCGTTGCTTTTCTCTTGGAATGCAGCGTTTGCACAAACGACTGTTTGGGGAGCTGGATCCGCAGATGTCCACACTGATTCTGTTGGTCGTTTTGCTTCTGCAAATGGTTCTTTAGGAAGCTTGGGCTGGACGCTCAGTAATAACCGTCGTCCTGAGTGGGAGTACAGTCCTACTGGTGCTTCAGCTTCACTAGCTGCAGCAGATACGTTATTTTCTCCTAGCTGGACAGATGGTTCTGCTATCTTTGATGGGTTCTACTACTACTTTAATGACACAAGTGCGACAGGTGACCCCTTTCAACAAAAAGCATATTTGACCAGTCCTGTTATTGATCTTTCTGCTTATGCAGATTCTATCTTGACTATCGAAGGATATGCTAGAACAGTAGCTCTTAATGTGGGCTTTGACAACTATACAGTAGAGGTTTCTTTGGATAGTGGTGCAACTTGGAGCATGTTGACAGATTTTTCTGCCTCATCTGACCTGCCCACTCTTGGTGCTTTTACTAATGGTGTTCTTTTTAAAGAAGGCTCTTTCTCGTTAAACTTTACGAGACAGCTACGCGAAGCTGCAGTTAACCAATCACTAGAAAACTGTTTTATTCGCTTTTATTATGATGACTATGCATATTACTATGGTCTAGATGATATCGCAATTAAAACTAACGCTCCCTATACAGATATTCGCCTAGCGGCTGTCTCTCAGGTGTCTGATGAAGGAACAACAAACCTTCGTTTGCTTGAGAACACAGATAATATGTTTTGGGGTGGAACTGTAGACAATATCGGATCTGAAAATATTGCTGGTTCAACATTGTCTATGTATATCGAAGTATTAGATCCTTCTGGTAACGTTGCTGTGCTAGATACTCTAGCAATTACGGATGCTATTCCTGCTTACTATGTACCTGATAGTAGCTCTACTACTCTAGAAGAAACACTTAACGGATGGTTGCCTACAGTTGCTGGTACTTATACCGTTAACCAGTGGGTGGCTTATGATCAAGTACCTGCTAGTGGATATACTCCAGATGCCAATGACTCTATGTCTACTCAATTTGTTGTAACAGAGGATATGACTCTATCTAAAACTTTCTTAGATGCAGACGGTTATCCTGTGACTAGTGGTACTGGTAGACTTTTGTCTGAAAATGCTGCTAACCAACTTCCTGGTGTTATGGAATGGGGATCTATGTACTATATCCCTAACTATACTATTGATCCAACTACAGAAGATTCTCTTATTATTGACTCTATGTCTTATATGGGATATACTCCTGCTTCAGCTACTATTGATCCAGCTCTTACTGGTGGCCGTGTGAACATTGCTACTCGTATCTATGAAGTTGCCGATACAGATAGTACTGGACTTTGGACTCAAGATCCAGCTAGCGCTTTTGATCCTGAACTTATCCTTAGTGGTATCGGTAATGATACGGTTGCACTCGCAGCTGGTGATTCTTACGAGCGTCGTGTAAACATTGTAGGACTTAATAGCGTATACGGTGTAACACTTAAGCCCAACACAGCTTATGTTGCTACTGTTATTCAATCAGATATTATTAATGGTCTTAGAACCGCTAATGGAGACCATAGAGGTATGTTTATCTCTATTGCAGAAAATGTAGACTACACAGATAACTTTGTTACTCAAGTAGATAATAGCCCTTCAGGTCTTGTTAGAGTTTCTCCCACTGTTTTGCGTACTGGTTATATTGGAACAAGTGGACTAGAAGGCCATCGTTGGTATAATATCGGTTTTGGCTTGGATGAAATTCCTGCTATCTCTTTGAACTTGGCTACTAAATTCCCTGTAAATGTAGCTCAGAATCCTGATGTTACTACTGAATTTAGCATCTTCCCTAATCCTACTACTGAGCAAATTACTGCTAAAGTAGAGTTGACTGAGATGAACAGCAATGTTCAATACATTATCACTGATGCAACTGGTCGTATGATCATCAATGAGCAAAAGAATGATCTTCAGTCTGATGTAGTAACTTACGATGTAAGCAATCTACCTGCTGGCGTTTATTTCTTCTCTATTCGTACCGCTCAAGGTGCAAGCTCTCAGAAGTTTGTTAAGCAATAAGCTTAATTGAGCCATAAGTTTTTTGCAGCCCAGACAGTCTTTCTGTTTGGGCTGCTTTTTTTTGCCCTTTTTTCTTTTTTTTGGGGCTGCCCCGCCCTTTGGGCGGGTCGGGCTGTTTCAGGGCTCGCTGCTCGCTCGGCCCTGCGCGGGCTTCGCCCGCTAGGGCGGGCCTTTGGCCCCCCTTGTCCATCCCTCAGCCGCGTCGCTGCGCTCCTTTTGGCTGCGCCGCCTTTCTTGGTCCAAAACTCTAACCTTATGTCTATTGCTATAAATGCCCGCTTTTTATTGAAAAACAAATTGGAGGGCATCGGCTGGTATAGCTTCGAAATCCTTAAACGTTGGGTAGAACAACATCCTGAAGAAGAATTTGTCTTTTTTTTCGATCGTCCTTATGATCCTCAATTTGTTTTTGGCCCCAATGTAACGCCTGTGGTTCTTGGTCCTCCTGCTCGACATCCCATTTTGTTCTATCTCTGGTTTGAGTGGAGCTTACCTGCCGCTTTTAAAAAATATGACTGTGATCGATTTTTTTCCCCTGATGGCTTTTTGTCCCTTCGGGCCAATATTCCCACGCTTTTAGTTATTCATGATATTGCTTGGAAACATTTTCCAGATTTGGTTCCTTGGGCCCACCGCAAACACTACGAATACTTTATGCCGAAGTTTATTGCGGCCGCCCAAAAAATTGCTACAGTCTCCAACTACTCTCAAGATGATATTTTAGCTCAGTTTCCAGCCGCAGAAAACAAAACTTTTTATAGTTATAATGGTTGCCATCAAAGCTATCAGCCTTTGGCGGAGATAGAACAACAGGCTATTCGAGAAAAATATGCAGATGGACAAGCGTACTTTTTGTACCTTGGTTCTATTCATCCCCGCAAAAATATGTTGCGGTTATTACAAGCTTTTGAGGACTTTAAAGCTCAAACCAATTCACCTATTCTGCTTTTGATAGCGGGGCGCTTAGCTTGGCAAAACGATGAGCTCAAAAGCTATCTGGACCAAATGAAGTACCGCTCTTCGGTCCGTTTATTAGGCTATTTGCCCCAAGAAGAATTGCCTAAGGTATTGGGGGCTGCTTATGCATTACTCTATGTCTCTTTGTTTGAGGGTTTTGGTTTACCTTTACTGGAAGCTGCAGCGGCTGGGGTCCCCGCTTTAGGGGCCAATACTTCTTCTATGCCAGAGGTGGTTGGAGAGGCAGGTCTTTTGGCCGACCCCTATTCAGTAGCAGATATTAGTGCACAAATGCAGCGATTGGTTCAAGATAAAGCCCTTTATCAAAAACTGAAAGCCGCCACGGCTCAGCAAGCTAGCCGTTTTTCTTGGCAAACTGCGGCCAATGAACTTTGGACCGCACTAATGAGCTTGAAAGCTTAGGCGGCGAAGCCGCCCTTTGGCTGCCCCATGGGGCAGCTTTTTTGGCCTAGCGATGCGGAGGGGTGGCCCGAAGGGCCAGACCCAGCAGGCGTAGCCTGCGCAGGGCCGAGCAGGCTTGCGAGCCCCAAAGCGTAGCGCCCGCCAAAGGCGGGAGGCCCCTAAATAGTATGATTTTTTAGCATTTAAAATGAGTGCTTTAAAAGCCTTCGTTACAAAAGATCATTAGAGTTCTGTATTTTTGAAAAAAAAGAGAAGATGAAATACCCCTTATTGCTTGGGTTCTTATTGCTATTTTGTGCTTGCGAAAACGATATGCGAGATGTAAAGCGCTTTGAAGGCATGGCCAATTCGAGTGTAGAAGAAGCCACAGAAGTAGAGTTATTGTATAGCGATTCGGCAGTGGTTAGAATGCGTTTGCAAGCGCCCCTGATGCAAGAAGATCGAGACGAAAAAGAGCCTAAACGTATCTTTCCCGATGGGGTAGAAGTAGATTTTTATGGACGAGACAAGCAGATTAGCAGCCACTTAACGGCTCTTTATGCAGAATACTCGGAGAAAAAGCGCTTTATTGTGTTACAGGATAGTGTTGTGATTCATAATAGCCAAGGCGAGCAACTGGAAACAGAGGAGCTCTTTTGGGATGAGCGAAAAAATGAAATCTATTCTGACAAATTTGTAAAAGTAACTACACCAACTGAAGTGATGCAAGGGTATGGATTTCGCTCAGATATTGAGTTTAAGAACTGGGAAATTGACTCCCTTAGCGGTATCTTTGAGAGTAGTAGTTTGTTGAAAAACCCCGAATTTTAGGCCTTGGCCAGATTGAAATATTATGTATACACAGCTTTTACTCATCTTAGTTTTTCTCTTTGCTTCTGGCTTTTTCTCTGGAATAGAAATCGCCTATGTCTCGGCCAACCGCTTGCGGATTGAACTGGAAAAGAAAAAAGGCAGCCGTAGAGGGAAAATTTTGGCCCAATTGATTGATGAGCCTTCTGAATTTTTGGGCACGACTCTAGTCGGAAACAATATTGTGCTGATCGTTTTCTCCATTTTGGCAGAGGAATTTATCCTGACAGAAGGCTATCTAAATCTGGCTGCTAGCTTTCCCGATACAACTGCACAACTCCTTTTGGTTACGCTCTTGAGTACTTTGGTCGTTTTGGTTTTTGGAGAGCTAATGCCCAAGGTAATTTTTCGGGCTACCGCCACTGCTAGCCTCTTCTTTTTTGCCCTACCGTTTTCCATGATTAAGTGGGTGCTCACACCCGTAGTTTGGGTGATGGTTCAAAGCTCTTACGCCTTACTGCGTATTTTCTTGGGCATTCAGCCAGAAGATGAGGAACAGGTATTTACCAAATTAGACCTAGAGCATTTTATGAAGAGTATCAAACCCTCTAACTTGGAAGGGATTGACCAGACACTTTTTCAAAATGCACTCTATATCAATGATGTGAAGGTGCGGGATTGTATGATTCCCCGCAATGAAATTCAAAGCATTGAAATCAATAGCTCTATAGAAGATTTGCGAGAAAAATTTATTAGCTGTCGTAACTCTAGAATTATTGTTTATGAGGATAATATTGACGAAATCAAGGGGTATGTGCACCACCAAAAATTATTAGAAAAGCCCGATACTATCCAAAGTATGCTCTTCGATATTCCAATTGTTACGGAGTTTATGCCTGTTCGAGACCTGATGAACTCCCTAATCAAAAATAAGGTGAATATTGCCTGGGTTGTTGATGAGTTTGGGGGGACCTCAGGTATTGTTACGCTAGAAGATATCCTAGAAGAAATCTTTGGCGATATCTCTGATGAATATGACCCAGAACCAGAACATCAACAAATTTCAGAGTCTGAATATCTCTTGGCAGGCCGACTAGATATCGACATGATCAATGAAGAGTATCAACTCAATTTGCCAGAAAGCGAAGATTATCATACCTTATCTGGATTTTTAGTTACTGAAATGGAGGCTATCCCAGAACAAGGCGAGAGCTTCCACCTGCAAAATTATGAGTTTATCTTTGAACAAGTGAGTGACACTAGAATTGAACTGGTTCGCTTAATTCGATTATACGAACTAGAAAATGAAGATTAACAAGAATTGTTCGAACCATTGCGCTACAAGTATAGTCTATAGTAGAGAAAAATAACTCCCCCCTTTTTTAGAGTTAAAAAAACATGACTATGAAAATCAATTTTCTTAGCAGTTCTCTTCTAGTTTTAGCTGCTTCTCTATTACTTAGTTCTTGCTTTAAGCGTGATAACGCAGATTGGACATTTACACAGGATAATGCCGTTTCTTCAGAGCTTTTTCAAGATGTCTACAAACAAGTAGATGAAGTTGCCCAATCTGACGGAAATCTCAAAAGTTGCGCGACCGTAACGCTTTCTGATACCTTGGGCAATTTCCCAAATACCGTAACTATCGACTATGGATCTAGTTGTTTGGGGACAGATGAACGACTCCGATCAGGGGTTATTCAAGCGGTCTTTTCTGGACGGTGGAGAGATGAAGGAACTACCGTGACTATCAATCTTCAAGATTATAGTGTAAATGATTATGCTATTGAGGCTAGTGTTATGGTAACTAATAATGGTCGTAATACTTTAGGAAATATCTCTTATACTGTAGTAGTAGACAATGGCGAAATTATCGACCCTGAAGGAAATACTATCCTCTGGGAAGGAACTACAACTTATGAATGGACGGAAGGCGAACGCACAACTTTCTTTACTGATGGCCTAGCCGGTATCCGCGATGATGTATACAGCATCACGGGAAGTTCTTCTGGAGTAAACAGAAACGGATCAATCTATACTTCAGAGATTACAGCCCCCCTTATCCGTCAACTCGATTGTAAGTGGATTACTGCAGGAGAAATGGAACTCACCCCTGCTAATGGAGACCCCAGAGTAATCAATTTTGGTGATGGCGATTGCGATGCCGCTGTTACTTTTAGCTTTAACAGTATTAGCTTTAATTTCCTTTTACCCTAGGATATTAAGCAATAAAAACTGATGGCCAGTACTATAGTTAGTATTGGCCATTTTTTTGGGGCTGCCCACTCGCTACGCTTGGGTCGGGCTCTGCAATGGCTCGGCCGCCATAGGCGGCAGGCACCAAAAAAATAAAGAGAGGTCCAGAAAAAGAAAAAAACAACCTATTTTAGCCCGGCTTGTTAAAATCAAAAAGCAAGACAAAATATGGCGTATAAAAGCATGAAACGGGCCCTCTTAGATTTAGAGCAGACAGGGCAATTGGTTCGAATAAAGCAAGAGGTTGATCCTTATTTGGAAATGGCAGAAATCCATTGGCGAGTATTTGATGCTAAGGGGCCAGCCATCCTTTTTGAGAATGTGAAGGGCAGTAAATTCCCCGCTGTATCTAATTTATACGGCACTTTTGAGCGAACCCGTTTCTTGTTTCGTCATACTTTGGCTAAGGTACAAAAGGTTATTGAGCTGAAAATTGACCCCATGCAATTGATGAAAAAGCCTGCTCGTTATCTCGGTACGCCCTTTACGGCCCTAACGGGCCTGCCCCGAAAAGCTTGGCGCAAACCCGTAAAATATGGCGAGTGTAAAATATCGGACCTGCCACAAATTCAGGCTTGGCCCATGGATGGCGGGGCATTTATTACCCTGCCGCAGGTATTGAGTATGCCGCCCAAAGACCGCAATGTGATGCACTCTAATTTGGGGATGTACCGCATCCAATTATCGGGCAATGACTATAAAATGGATGAGGAAATTGGTTTACACTACCAAATTCATCGAGGAATTGGGGTGCATCATAGCCAATATAATCAGACGAATGAGCCTTTTAAGGTCAGTATTTTTGTGGGGGGACCACCCTCTCATGCCTTTTCGGCTATTATGCCTTTGCCCGAGGGCTTATCGGAAATGACCTTTGCGGGTTTGCTTAATGGCCGGGCTTTTCGCTACTTTTGGGAGGATGATTATTTGCTTTCTGCCGATGCTGATTTTTGCATTACGGGAGAGGTGGTTAAGGGAAAAAAGAAGCCCGAAGGGCCTTTTGGCGACCATCTGGGCTATTATAGTTTGACACATGATTTTCCCTATATGAAGGTGGATAAGGTTTATCATCGCAAAGATGCCGTTTGGCATTTTACGGCAGTGGGCCGCCCACCAGCGGAGGATTCTAGCTTTGGCTATTTGATTCATGAGCTGGTCAAGGAGCTCACCCCCCAAGAATTTCCAGGCCTTAAAGATATACATGCAGTAGATGCGGCAGGGGTACATCCACTTTTGTTGGCCGTGGGCAGCGAGCGCTATATGCCCTTTAGAGAGCGGCAACCAGAGGAAATCTTGACCATTGCGAATCGAATTTTGGGCAGTGGGCAAACCTCTTTGGCCAAATTTCTCATCATTGCGGCCGATGGCGATCGCCCACAGCCCTTAGATACGCACGATATGCCCGATTTTTTCCAGCACGTACTAGAACGAATCAATTGGGAGCGCGATCTGCATTTTCAGACGAAAACCACTATCGACACCCTCGATTATTCAGGAACAGGTTGGAACCAAGGCTCAAAGGTAGTCATGGCTTGTTGTGGGCCAAAATTGAGGGAGCTTGGGCGAGAATTGCCTAGAAATTTGCGTTTGCCACAAAACTTTAAGTCGCCTCAGCTCGTTTTACCCGGAGTACTCGCCATCCAAGCAGCCGCCTTTAAGGATCAAAAAAGCGCCAAAGCAGAGCTCGATCAATTGACGACAGAACTGTCGGGCCAAGATTTAGAGCAGTTTCCACTCCTCATTTTGGCCGATGATTCGGCCTTTATGGCCCAAACGCTCAATAACTTTTTGTGGGCGGCCTTTACTCGGACCAATCCCTCTCATGATATTTATGGGGTCAATAGTTTTGTGGAGTTTAAGCATTGGGGCTGTAAGGGACCTTTAATTTTGGATGCCCGCATCAAGCCACATCATGCGCCAGTACTAGAAATGGATCCAGCCATCAGTAAAAAGGTGGATCAATTATTTGCAAAAGGGGGCGCTCTCGCTCATATAAAATAAAAGCTATGGGATTTTTTGATCAGTTATTTGGAAAGCAAGAGGGGGAGGAGCCGCAAGCAGCCCTGCCTTGGCAGCCTTTACGCAGCCTAAACGATTTGGAGGCTGCTTTGGCCCAATCGGAACAAGAAAAGATTATTTTGTTTAAGCATAGTACTCGCTGCTCAATCAGTTCTATGGCCAAAAAAAGGCTAGAACGAAGCTGGGATTATGCAGAAGGGCAGGGGCCCAAGATGTACTTTTTGGATCTTATCGCTTATCGAGAAATATCTAATGCCATTGCTGAAGAATTGGGCATTATGCACCAATCTCCACAGTTGATTGTCGTTCAAAATGGACAGGCGCTTATGGATTGCTCTCATTCTGATATTCGTTGGGAGGAATTGCAGGCAGCACTTTAGTGGGTTTTGGGGCTGCCCCGGCCTTTGGCCGGGTCGGGCTGTTCCGGGCTCGCTGCTCGCTCGGCCCTTCGCAAAAAATGCTGCGCATTTTTGCTCGGTCTGGCCCTGTGGGCCACCCTCTCCATCCCTCAGCCGGGCGGGCTTCGCCCGCCTCTGGACCATAAAAAAGGCCAAACCCAGAAGGGTTTGGCCTTTTGCTTTAGTCGAGTGGAGGGGGAGGAATGATTTTCCAGTCATAGTCATCTATTTCTGCATCATCTTGAATATCCTCCTCTTCATAGTAAATTTGTTGCTCTTGAATGAGCAGCCCCAATTTATTCAATTGCATAGCAATTAGGGCTTCTACTTTAGGCTCTAGCTCGGCTAACTGATAGCCTTTTAGGCTTTGCTCTTGCTCTAGAGCGGCTAAAGCTGTTTGGAGGCTAATGTTAGTCATAGCAATTTATTTTTTACTTAAAAGCCAGCCTTAGCCGAAACCTCTAGCATACGATCAATACATTTTCTGCCTTCTACGATCTGTTTTTCTTGCAGATGGATTTCGGGCAGTTCGTGCTTCATGCAGAGATAAAGTTTCTCCATTGTATTGCGCTTCATATGGGGGCATTCGTTGCAGGCGCAAGTATTATTGGGTGGAGCGGGAATAAAGGTCTTTTCGGGATTGGCCTTTTCCATTTGGTGGATAATGCCGACTTCGGTAGCGACAATAAACTCCTTAGCCGTAGACTCGGCGGTAAAGCGGAGCAAAGAGCTGGTAGAGCCTACATGATCGGCC
>Ga0193958_1000473_pt1 | contig 14919 bp, 13 predicted proteins | sample FB_1_MG_FD_140320 | JGI IMG/M metagenome (GOLD analysis project Ga0193958, IMG submission 140320) | Microbial mat bacterial communities from the Broadkill River, Lewes, Delaware, United States - FB_1_MG | ecosystem: Environmental > Aquatic > Freshwater > River > Microbial mats | place: USA...
AATTATATTTTTTACTCTACCACTTGCACTCGCTGGTGGAGTATGGGGAGTATATTTTGCCCATATAAATATAAGTGTTGCTGTAATAGTTGGATTTATTGCACTTTTAGGAATAGCAGCTGAAACTTCAATTGTTATGATGGTGTATTTAGATGAAGCTTTTGTTGAACTGGAGAAAAAAACTAAAATTTTTACACAAGAACAAATAAAACAAACAGTGATAAATGGAGCAGCCTTAAGATTACGTCCAAAGCTTATGACTGTTTTTGCAATACTTGGTGGGCTTATTCCTATTTTATATATCGATGGAGTGGGAAGTGAAGTGATGAGGGCGATTGCAACACCTATGATAGGTGGAATGGTAACTTCAGCTGTCTTAACACTTTTAGTAATTCCGTCACTATTTTATATTATAAAATTAAAGAATGTGAAATAAGTAAAGCTTATTACACGAAGTTTACACATAAATATATTATAATTACAAAAAGGGGTTAATTATGCATTTTCATTCATTATATATGATGTTTACATTAGTTACAGAATATTTTCAATCTATAGTTCTATTAATAGCGAGACTTATTATCGCATATGGTTTTTATGAACCAGCGATGTCCAAGTGGAATGATATTGATTCTGTTGCACAATGGTTTGGTTCTATGGGAATTCCATTTCCTACTATAAACGCTTATATGGCAGCAGGAACAGAGATAGCTGGAGTCGGGTTATTGGTATTAGGTTTATTTACAAGACTTATATCTTTACCTTTAATCGTTATTATGATTGTTGCTATTTTTACAGTTCATATTGATAATGGTTTTAGTGCGGGAGTAAATGGCTTTGAGATACCTTTATATTATATGGTATTTTTAATGATCTTTGTTACTCAAGGTGCTGGTAAATTTAGTTTAGACAATATCTTTTTTCATAATGATAACGACTAAAATTTGTTAGGGGAAGGTATTTTTATCTTCTTCTTATAAATACAAATCCATAAGATATGGTTCTTCTCTTGTTTTTTCTTTTGATTTTTTAAATTTGTGCTTCTCATAAAACTTAATAAGTTGTTCGAGGTTTAATCTTTGTTCCTCTTTTCCCCCTGTTAATATGGGCATAGGCGAAAGAATCACTTTTGAATGTGTAAAGTTTTTTTTGATATATTCAATTATGTTGTTTAATAATCTTGAAGCTAATCCTTTTCCCCTGTGTTCAGGAGTTACTCGGATCATTTCAATTTTAATTAGTGTTTCGTAAATAGTTATATTTCCATGTGAGAGATCATCATCAAAAAAAATTCTATTTTTTTTTTCTTCAATTTTCATTCCAAAATTATAATAAAGAAAAATTAGAAAAAAATGACAAAAAAATAACTAATCAAAAATGATAAGTAAAAATTTATACTTTTAAACACATTCCCCTTTAAAATATTTTTTAAGTAAAAATGGCGGTATTACTGTAGTCATGATGATTACAAAAATAAGCATCGCATAGATATCATTTGGAAGTATGCCACTTACTCTTCCCATCTCTGCAAAAATAAGTCCCACTTCACCTCTTGGAACCATTGATATACCAATGACCATGTTGTTTCGTAAACATTTTTGAAAGATAAAAAATGCTCCAATAAATTTAGTAATAAAGGCTAAAGATACAAAGGTTAATCCCATAATCCAAAACTCAGAAGAACTAAAATCTATAATAGTCAAATCCATAGACAAACCAACCATAACAAAAAATATTGGTGTAAATATTTGTATGATTGGTGTCATATTTGATTTCACGTGTTTGAGTAGTTTTTCATTTGTACTTAAAAAAGCACCAAAAGGTAAAAAGAATCTTCTTGATAATGCAACACCAGCTGCAAATGAACCTAAAATTGCTGGAGCACCCACTAAATGAGATAGGTAAGAGAACAACAAGATAAGGGAGATTATAATAGTTGGGATATATCCTGGAACTAAGTGTTTGCCATGAAATTTATGAATTATAAAAGATAGTGCTTTTGCTAACGCGGGGGCTAGTACTAAGAATAGTGCAACCATACCAGCAACAGATAAAGTATGAGAAAAATTTGCTTCTTGAGATATTGAAAAATCGTATATAAACACTAATAAAATGATACCTATGATGTCATCTATAACTGCTGCACCTATAACAATTTGCGCTATATTTGTTTTTTCCATATGAATATCTTGTAGTACTCTTAGTGTTATACCAATACTAGTTGCTGTTAGTGTTCCCCCTATAAATAATGCTATATTAAATGACAAATCGAATATATAGTAAGATACAGACAATCCAGTACCAAATGGTAATATTACACCTAAAAGTGCAACAACCAAAGATTTAGGTCCTGCGTCTTTTAATCTTTTAAAATCTGTTTCTAGTCCCACTTCAAATAAAAGTAAGATAATACCAATTTCTGCTAGAATTTTTAAAATTTCATTTGGTTCTACAATACCTAGTATAGAAGAACCGAGTAATATACCAGCAAAAAGCTCACCCAATACAGAAGGGATGCCATAGCGAGCAAATAATTCACCTAAGAATCTAGCTACTATTAAAATTAAAAATAAGGTTAAAAAAAAGTCATGTGTTTCCATAAATCTATTATAACACTTTTTTAACTAAAGTCATAAAATAATTTACTTTCAGATATAATTGCAAGATATAACAATAATAAGGATTCTATAAAATGGGTATATCAAGTGATGTAATTAATAAAATTAGAAAGAGCAACTGTTCAACAGATGAAACATTCTTTCAAGCTGTAGAAGAGGTATTAGATAGTATCCAACCAGTATTAGATAGTGATCCTAAATATAGTAAAAATTCAGTTATTGATAGACTTACTAATCCAGATAGAGAATTTAAATTTAAAGTTGTTTGGTTAGATGATAATCAAAATATACAAGTAAATACAGGATATAGAGTTCAGTTTAATAATGCGTTAGGCCCATATAAGGGCGGACTTCGGTTTCATCCAAGTGTAAATAGTGGTATATTAAAATTTTTAGGTTTTGAACAAATTTTGAAAAACTCTTTAACTGGACTTCCTATTGGTGGAGGAAAAGGAGGCAGTGATTTTGACCCTAAAGGAAAATCTGATTTTGAAATTATGAAGTTTTGTAGTGCTTTTATGACTGAACTTCATAAATACATTGGCCCTAGAATTGATGTGCCAGCAGGTGATATTGGAGTAGGATCAAGAGAAATAGGATATCTTTTTGGAGAATATAAAAAAATCACTTCATCTTATGATGGTATATTAACAGGAAAACCATTTATGTTTGGCGGAAGTTTGATGAGACCTGAAGCTACAGGATATGGGTGTGTTTACTTTACAGATGAGATGTTAAAATTTGCAGGTAAAGATGACTTTAAAGGAAGGATTTGTACTGTAAGTGGTGCTGGAAATGTTGCTATCCATACTATAGAAAAACTTTATGATTTAGGAGCCATTCCCGTTACGTGTACAGATAGCAAAGGTACTATTTATGATGCACAAGGGATTGATTTAAAATTATTAAAAGAGTTGAAATTAAAAAGAAGAGTTTCTTTAGAAGAGTATTGTTTAGAACATAAAGGAGCAATTTATACAAAAGTTGAAGATTACCCAGAGGGTGGACATGAAGTGTGGAATATTCCATGTGATTGTGCTTTTCCTTGTGCTACGCAAAATGAACTTACAGAAATAGATGCAAAAAATTTAATAGAAAATGGTTGTATCTCTATAAGTGAAGGTGCAAATATGCCTTCAACTCCGGAAGCTATTAATCTTTTTCAAAAAAATGATATATTATTTGCTCCTGCAAAAGCTGCAAATGCTGGTGGAGTTGCTGTAAGTGAATTTGAGATGTCTCAAAATGCTTCGATGATTCGTTGGTCATATGAAAAAGTAGATAGTATGCTAGAGAAAAATATGAGAGCTATATGTAAAAGAGTACATTTAACAGCCGAAGAATATGGTGTAGCTGGTAATTATGTCGATGGTGCAAATATTGCAGGATTCAAAAAAGTTGCTGATGCAATGATTGCAGAAGGGATATAAAGAATTTATTTATTCTTTATATTTTCTTTAATTCTTTTAAAAAAAGGGTGATGTGGAGCAAAAAATATATTGGTAAAGTCCTTATTTTTAAAGTGTGAAACAACACCAATAAAATGATGTTTGTATGTTATATTATCATCTGTAGTTGTTAGAACAATAGGTCCACCTGAAGCTCCTTTGAACCCATTACATGTACTAGCTGCGTATGTACTAGAATATGCAGATACCCTACACTTAGGATCATAAGTTAAATTTGCTCCAAATTGTGCAATATCACTAGAAAATCCACCTAAGGATGCAAAGCTGCTTTTATATCTTTTTTGTAAACTAAGAAAAGAATCTTTTTGTATAAGAAAAGGTTCTACCTCTTTATAGGATATTTTTCTGCTTAGAGACAAAATAGCAAAATCTGTTTTATTTTTCATCTTTTTAATATCAAATTTACTATCGAATGCTACCTTTGCCATTCTGTATACCATTTGATTATTTTTGTTCTTAATGATAAATTTCATAGGACCTGCTTTTGGATTGTGTTCACTTATACAATGTGATGCAGTAAGAATAATATTAGAGTTTTTCTTTTGGTCTAGATTAATTAAAGTAGCTGAACATTTTTTTGTTTTTGTTTTATATTTTGTTTGACTCAAAAATTCTAGTTTTGTAGGGATAATTAACCGTCCTATGCTATGTGTCCAAACCGGAGAGTCTTTTGTTACTAATATTCTTGTATCCAAGGAGAGTGCTTTTTGATGAGATAAGTGTTGTTTCATTTTCTTTATTTTTTTATCTAAATTATTATTTTGTAATTTTAGTGCTTTTTGATATAAACTTAACGCTTCTTTATATTTGTGAACCTTTGTATATAAATCTCCTTGTTTTTCATATACTTTTCCTATCTTAGTTAAAGCACTTCTATCTTCTATTTTTGCTGCTTTTTTGTACCAAACCAATGCTTTATTATAGTTTTTAATTTTTTGGTAATTATCTCCAATACGAAGATAGGATTGTGAAATTCTATATTTAATTTGTACTTGAGTTTTATCATCGGCTTGCATGTAATAATAGATAGCTTTTTTGTAGTTTTCTTGTAAAAACTCTTCATCCCCTTTATCAATAACTGTTGAAGAAAAAAGATTTGTAACTAGAAGTAGTATTATAAATAGTTTATTTTGTAAAATAGAATAGTTCTTCAATATTTCCACTCTTTCCTGCTAGTTTACTTTGGTTTGCAAACTCAAATTTCCAATTTAATTTTTTAGTATGATCTAAAAAATTTAGACGTTCTTGTTTTATAGCTTCAATATCTAAGACTACTCCATTATTATCTCTTTTGATATTTCTTCCCACTTCAAATTGTGGTTTATATAAAATAATTATCTCTTTAGAGCTTAATCTATCTATATCATTTAATATATTTAAAATACTAATAAATGAAACATCACATGTTACCACCTCATAAGCATGAGTTGATATAAATTTTCTTATGTCTGTGTTCTCTTCTATTATAATTCTTTTATCATTTTTAATTGATTTATGTAATTGGTTTGTTCCTACATCAACACAGGTAACTGATTTGATACCATTGTTTAAAAGAATTTGTGTAAATCCTCCCGTAGAAGAACCAATATCAATAGCGATTTTATTTTCAACGTTTAAATGATTGTCTTCTAAAAAGTATTTAAGTTTGTATGCAGATCGACTTACAAAAAACTCCTCTTCATTAATTGTTACTACTTCATTACCTTCAATATTAAATGAAGGTTTTTTAATAATTACATTATTTACAAGTACTTTATTTGCTTTGATTAATTCTGATGCTTTATTTCTACTTTGTATATCATATTGTTCTGTTATATATTTATCTAATCTCATATCTAATTATATTAAGTTTATGGTTAATATCTTAAAATTAATACTTATATGTCGATTAATAAATAAGATTTTATAAATTTTATTATAAGTAGTTTAAATTTACTTATAATTAATATTACTTTTAGTATAGTTCGATAATTTTTTTAGAAGGACTGTTATGTTAAAAGAAAAATATACCCCTGTGTATTTCTTAGCTTCATTGGGTGCTGGTGGATTATCAGTATCATTTTTTATGTATCTTATGTTTTTAGTACCTCATAAAAACTCCCCAATGGCAACATTTGATTTTGTATATCCTGTATTATTAGAAGGTACATGGTTATCTTTTGTAAGTGCATTTTCGATTGTGTTTATTATAGGTTTTGCATTTTTACATTTTAAATTGTTATTATGGAATATCAAGCAATATAATGCATTTAAAGTAACAAAAGCATTTGATACTTTAATTAATAGTAATGCAGAAGTTAGTTTAATGACAATACCATTAACACTTGCCATGACAATTAATGTATGTTTTGTTCTAGGAGCCTTATTTGTACCAGGATTATGGGATGTTGTTGAGTATTTATTTCCACTAGCATTATTGGCTTTCGCGACAGTTGGTTATTTTGCTATTAAAATATTTATGACATACTTTTCAAGATTATTAACAAGTGGAGAATTTGATTTTGAAAAGAATAATAATCTATCTCAAATGATATCTATTTTTGCTTTCTCAATGATTGCTGTAGGGTTTGCTGCACCTGGAGCTATGAGTCATCATATCGAGATAAATGCAATTGGTATATTTGGTGCTCTATTTTTTGCAGCTATTGCAATGTTATTATTATTAGTTAAACTTGTATTAGGTTTTAAGGGGATGTTTAAATATGGAATAAATATTGAAACAGCTCCTACATTATGGATAATAATTCCTATTTTAACATTATTAGGGATTACTTTTGTACGAGTGAGTTTTGGATTTGATCATCATTTTAACCAACCATTATCAGGTACATCACTATTTACTATGACGAGTTTAGTAGTATCTTTACAAATTATTTTTGGACTACTTGGTTATAGTGTTATGAAAAAAGTAAAGTATTTTGAAAATTACGTTGATGGAAAAGAAAAATCAGCTGTATCTTTTGCACTTATTTGTCCAGGAGTTGCTTTTATGGTTTTTGGTATGTTTTTTATAAATATGGGATTAGTGTTAAATGGTGTAGTTGCTAAGTATTCTATTGCTTATTTTGTATTGATGCTGCCATTTATGTATATTCAATATAAAACAATTATTGTATTTTTCAAATTAAAAAATAAATTTTCATTATAATATTACTTTAGATATAATTGCTCCAAATTTTCTAGCTATTCATTTAGTTATTTGGAGTAATTATGCGAGTTATCGAACTATTCAAAGAGATCACAAAAATTCCACGATGTAGTGGAACACACCAACCTTTCATTAGCTATATACAAGAGTTTTCAAAACAAAATAATTATATATGTAAAATAGATAATGCCAACAATATTTTATGTTTTAAAGAAAATGTAAAGGCAAATATTTGTTTACAGTCTCACTATGATATAGTGTGTTTATCAGATGGTGTTATACCTGAAATTATTGAAATTGATGGATATCTAACAGCAAAAGAATCTACATTGGGTGCAGATAATGGAATTGGATGTGCTTATATGCTTGCATTAATGGAAGAGGGACAAAATGCTGAATACCTTTTTACTTGTGATGAAGAGATAGGGTTAATAGGTGCAAATAATATAGAATTTCAATTACAATCATCTTATATGTTAAATTTAGATAGTGAAGCTGAAGGTGAAATTTGTATTGGTTGTGCTGGGGGCGTTGATATATTTGCTACTACTAGAAAAAACGAATATGTTTCAAATGAAGATAATAAAGTATTATATGAAATAGAAATCTCAAATCTTGATGGTGGACATAGTGGTGTTGATATTGATAAAAATATTCCTAATGCTTTAAAATTAATTGCTAAAACTATTAAAGAATGTGATGCAGATTTATTAGATTTAAATGCAGGAGAGAGAATAAACTCTATTCCTAAAAAAGCAAAGGCTATTATTGCTGTACCTATAAACAATACTCTTTTAAAGTCTCATGAAAATATGGTCATAACAAAAATAGATTCAGATACTCAGCATTATAAAAAATTAGATAAAAATATCATAGACTTTTTATATACATTTGCAAATGGTGTACGTGGATATGATAAAGAGATAGATGTAGTACTTAGTTCTATAAATCTTGCAATTGTAAAAAATAATATTGATGGATTTGAGATAAGTTTAAGTGCTAGAAGCATGGATAATGATGAACTTGATACATTAAAGAAAGAAACAGTAAGTTTTTTAGAGATGTTAGGTTTTGAAGTTCACACAGATGGGAAATATCCTGCATGGAAACCAGAGCATTCAGAGTTTAATAATGATATTTTGCAAATCTATAAAAAGTTTATACCAGATGCTACGTTAAATGCTATTCATGCAGGACTAGAGTGTGCTATATTTAAAGAAAAATATCCAAATATGGAAGTGTGTTCTATTGGACCAAATATTTACTTCCCTCATTCTTTTAGAGAAAAATGTGAAATTAGTTCTGCATTAAAGCTTTACGAAATTGTAAAAAATGTTATTAAATTAAAGAGCTAAATGACTTTACACAAATAATAAAAATATTATTAATCTCTTTCTTTTTAGTATTTATGTATATAAATTTAATTATTATTAATAAAATGTAAATTATATTGATTGATTAGTATGTTGATTTTTTTTCCTCTTAAAGTATCTTAGATATATTATTTTTAAATAAGTGAAATGATTGCTTATTTAGAATATTTATAGATATAAAAGGTCAAATAGTGTTTAAAAATACAAAATTAGTCAATAAAATTATAGGAGTAATAGCATTTATTATTATTGGGATGTTAGCTATCTCCAGTTCCTCTTATTTAGGATTTAATAAGGTGGGTTCTGAAATTGAAGAGATTGCTGAATATCAGATACCATTAATTAAAGTTATCTCTGAATTAGAAAAAGATATATTAAAAGAAGAGATATTAACAAATGAATTAATCATTGCATCAAAAAATGTGCATGGCACAAAATTCCTTGAAATAGAAAATAAAATAGACAAACTAAAAGAAGAGACAGAACAAAAGATTAAAAAATGTGAAGAGTTAGCACAAAAAGCTATTGAACATGCAAATGAAATTAAAATCCAAAAAAAATATGAATTGTTCTTAAGTTCTTGTAAAATACTAGAAAAAGAACAATACCAATTTAATCATAAATTAAAAGAGTTTGAACATAATTTGGAAAATGGAAAGTTACAAAATATTGAATCTGAAAAAGAGTTATTGCATAAAGAATTATATAGTATGGAGAAACAAGCATCAGAGTTAACACACCAGATTACAGATTTATTGACAGGGGCAACTAAACAAGCAGAAAGAGATGAGCAAATTGCTTTAAGAATTATAGAAGTTATTTCTCTTATTGTTCTTGTGTGTTCTCTTATTTTAGGATTTAGTTTAGTGAAAAATATTCGAGAAAATATGAATGATTTTCAATTAGGATTACTTAGTTTTTTTGATTATCTTAATCGAATAAAACCAGATGTAAAATTATTAAATGATAAAAATGAAGATGAGTTTGGTGTAATGTCTAAATTAATCAATGAAAATATTACAAAAACTAAAGAGAATATTGAAGAAGATAGAACGATTATTGATGAAACAATCAAGGTATTAAGTGAGTTTGAACAAGGCGATTTATGTCAACGTGTAAGTGGAAATACAAATAATCCAGCTTTACAACAATTAACAGTATTATTAAATCAAATGGGTGATAATATAGAAACAAATATTGATTCTGTGTTAAATGTATTAGAACAATATTCTCATAGTAATTATATGAATAAAGTTAAAACAGATAATATAAAAGAGCATTTATTATCATTAGCAAATGGTGTGAATACATTAGGTGATGCGATAACTGTTATGTTAGTTGAAAATAAGTCAAATGGACTTATTTTAGATGAGAGTAGTGATGTCTTATTAAATAATGTGAATACATTAAATAAGAATTCAAATGAATCAGCTGCCGCATTAGAGCAAACAGCTGCAGCTTTAGAAGAGATGACATCAAATATATCTTCTACAACAAATAAGATAATTGATATGTCTGGATTTACTATTGCATTGCGTGACTCTGCAAATGAAGGTGAAGAATTAGCAACTCAGACGACTTCATCGATGGATCAAATAAATCAAGAAGTGCAATCAATTAGTGAAGCAATAAGTGTAATAGATCAAATAGCATTTCAAACAAATATATTATCATTAAATGCAGCAGTAGAAGCAGCAACTGCAGGAGAAGCAGGAAAAGGTTTTGCCGTTGTTGCTCAAGAGGTACGAAACCTTGCAAGTAGAAGTGCAGAAGCTGCTAATGAGATTAAATCATTGGTTGAAAATGCTACAAAAAAAGCGAATTATGGTAAACAAACAGCTGATAAAATGATCTCTGGTTATAATGGTCTTAATGAAAATATCTCAAAAACGATTACTCTTATTACTGATGTTGAAGGAGCAAGTAAAGAGCAATTAATGGGTATTGAACAAATTAACGATGCAGTTGCTTCTTTAGATAGGCAAACACAACAAAATGCAATGATAGCTAGTCAAACACATGATGTTGCCGTACAAACTGATGTTATTTCTAAACTTGTAGTTTCAGATGCAAATAAAAAAGAATTCATTGGTAAAAATGAAGTAAAAAGAAAAAAGATGATGGACTTGGAATACAAAGGTCCAGAAAGACGTCAAAGAGAGGGATTAATAAAAGCGAATTTGACAACCTCTAAAGATAATAAATTAAATATTAAAAAGACAACAAAATTAAATGAGATTGAAGAGTGGGAAAATTTTTAATATAAATGCTACAAAAAAGTTTTAATCTTTTTGTAGCTCTGCTTCTTTTTCAACTTCCTGTAAAAACCTTCCAAGTAGTTTATCTGTAGGAAGTTTTTCAACTATTTCACCTTTTTTTATGATAAGTCCACTACCTTTTCCATAAGCAATAGCAACATCTGCACTTTTTGCTTCACCAATAGCATTTACAACACAACCCATAACAGAAACATTTAATGGTGTTTTAATATGAGCAGTTGCTTTTTCTACTTCAGCAACTGCAGTTACAAGATCAGCTTCAATTCGACCACAAGTAGGACAAGAGATGATATTTAATCCCTCTTTAATAATCCCTGCATCTTTTAAAATAGCACGACCAACTTCAATCTCTTTTTCTAACTCACCAGTCATAGAGATTCTCATAGTGTCACCAATACCATCAAGAAGTAAACTCCCTAATGCAATCGATGATTTAATAGTGCTATGAAATTGTGTACCAGCTTCAGTAACACCTAAATGAAATGGATAGTCATTCATAGGTCTTAACATTCTATATGCTTCTACTGTTCTTTGTACATCACTTGCTTTTAATGAAATCTTTATATTTGTAAAGTCGAGATCTTCAAGATACTTGATATTGTACATTGCAGACTCAACCATACCTTTTGCTGTTTGTCCATATTTATCTTCAAACTGTGATTCTAAACTACCACAATTTACACCAATACGAACAGGTAAATTTCTCTCTTTACAAGCTTTTATAATCTCTGAAATTTTATTTTTATCATTGATATTTCCAGGATTAAATCGAATACAATCAACCCATTTTGCAGCTTCTAAAGCTAGTTTATAGTGAAAATGAATATCTGCAACTATAGGTAAACTAGTTTGTTCTTTTATCTGTTTTAAGGCAAGTGCATCTTCCATATTTGGAACTGCAACTCGTACTATGTCAGCACCTGCAAAATGAAGTCTATTTATTTGTTCAACTGTTGCTTGTATATCATGAGTATTACTATATGTCATAGATTGTACTGAAATCGGTGCATTTCCACCAATAGCCACATCACCTACATATATTTTTTTTGTTTTGTGTCTTGTTATCATTTAAGTATTCTACCAAATTAAATATATAAATTATATTTTTAAGACAATTTAATAAAAATATTTAATTATTTCAATTAATTGTGACAATAAGTTTTATTAATTTTAGTTGAATTTTTTGAGATAAATAGCTTTTAAAAATAGAAATATGACTATAAATTAATTGCTTTAGATAACTCATACCAAAAAAAAGGTACAATAGCATATAAATAGATATAAATAATAGTAGGTAAATGTGGAAAATATTAATATTTTTGATTTGATAGTAGTTGCGTTGATAACAATCTTAGGACTTAAGGGTCTATTTAGAGGATTTACAAAAGAGTTTTTTGCTTTAGTTGGAATTGTAGGTGGTGTATTTATAGCATCTAGACTTTCAAAAGATACAGGGGAGATTGTAAATAGTATTATCCCAATGCAAAATGACAATACGATTTTATTAGCAGGTTTTGTAGTATCATTAGTTGTCTTTTGGATTATTGCATATATTGTAGGTTCAGCACTAGCAAAAGTATTTAAAATGAGTGGTTTGGGTATTTTTGACAGGATTTTAGGATTTGTATTCGGTGCAGGTAAAATATTTTTACTTTTTTCAATAATATCGTATGCAGTATCACAGGTAAAGATGATTAATGATAATTTAGCTCCTAAATTAGAAACAAGTATTGTATTTCCAATTTTAAAAGAAACAGGAAGTTACATTATCCAACTAGATACAAGTGGATTTCAAGAAGAAGTTACAAAACAACTAGACGTAGTTGTTGATGCAACTAAAGAGAGTATTGAAGAGATATCTAAAGAAGAATTAGAAAAAAAAGCAATAGAATTAAAAAAACAATTAGAGGGACAAACTAGTGAAAAGTAATGAAACAGTTTTAAATGATTTAAAAATTGTATTAAAAAACAAAGGTATGAAGTATACAGAGCAACGTGCGATAATCCTTCAAATACTTTTAAATATTGATGATCATTTAAATGCTGAAGAGGTTTTAGATATTGTTAAAGAGAAATACCCTGACCAAAAAATAGGAATTGCGACTATTTATAGAACACTTAACTTCTTAGAAGAAGTAAATTTAATTTCATCGATTTCATTTGGGAAAGATGGTAAAAAATATGAAGGTAATAACTCTCATCATCATGATCATATTATCTGTACAACATGCGGAAAAATTGTAGAATTTTTAGATGAAAGTATAGAACAAAAACAAGAGCAAATAGCTTTAGATAATGGTTTTAAAATAACTGACCATACTATGCAAATATTTGGTATTTGTAGTGATTGTCAAGCTAAATAGATATAAAATAAATTAAGGATAAACAAAATTGTTTGAAAATAAATATATACAACAAAGAATACAAAAAGCAGACGATTTAAGAGAAGCAGGATTTAATCCATATTCAAATGAATCAAAAAGAAATACAACAATTGAAAAATTTGTAAATGTAAATAGTGACATCGAATCAAAAGAAGATAAGAGAGATGAACACCGAATCTATACAGTTGCTGGACGAATTAAATTTTTTAGACTTATGGGAAAGGCAAGTTTTCTTAAGATTGAAGATGAAAGTGGTATGTTACAAGTATATGTAAGTCGAGATCATCTTCCTGAAGGATTTTACAATACAGTATTTAAAAAGATGGTTGAAGTTGGTGATATCGTTGAAGTAACAGGGTATCCATTTATTACAGGTAAAGGTGAATTATCATTACATGTATCTGGATTTACTATTTTAACAAAAGCTATCTCTCCTTTACCAGAGAAATATCATGGTATTCAAGATAAAGAACTCAGATATAGACAAAGATACTTAGACTTAATTATGAATACTGAAGTTAAAAAAACTTTTCATATCAGATCTAAAGTTATCTCATTAACAAGAAGATTTTTTGAAAATAAAGGTTTCTTAGAAGTTGAAACTCCAATGATGCACCCAATTGCAGGTGGGGCGAATGCTAAACCATTTACTACTCATCACAATGCTTTAGGTGTTGATAGATTTTTAAGAATTGCACCTGAATTATATTTGAAAAGATTGATTGTTGGTGGTTTTGAAGCGGTATTTGAAATTAATAGATGTTTCAGAAATGAAGGTATGGACGCTACTCACAATCCTGAGTTTACATCTATCGAGTTTTACTGGGCTTATAAAACATATAAAGATTTAATAGTGATTACAAAAGAATATTTCGAATACCTTTTTGAACATTTAAATCTACCTACAATTTTACCATATGGAGATCTTGAAATTGATTTTCAAAACTTTACTGAAATTCCATTAATTACATCTTTAACTGAGATTGGTGGAGTACCAGCAGATATTACAACTGATAAAGATAAAATTTTAGCATTTTGTAAAGAGAAAAATATTGATGTTAATCCTTCTATGAATATAGGGCAACTTCAAGGAGAACTGTTTGATGAGTATGTTGAAGCAAAATTAATAAACCCAACATTTATCACAGAATATCCAGTAGAAATTTCTCCACTAGCAAGAAGAAATGATGAACAACCACACCTAACTGACAGATTTGAATTATTTATTGGTGGTAAAGAGATTGCAAATGCATTCTCGGAATTAAATGATCCTCTAGACCAATTAAAAAGATTTGAAGGTCAAATGGATGCCAAAGATTCAGGTGATGATGAAGCACATGAGATGGATGCAGATTTTGTAAATGCTTTATCTTATGGTATGGCACCAACAGCGGGGCAGGGTATAGGTATTGATAGACTTGTAATGATGCTAACAAACCAACACAGTATTAGAGATGTTCTTTTATTTCCAGCTATGAAACCAATTCATAATGAGATAGATTTACATGCTGAAACTGAAGAAAACAAATAATAAATAAACAAAAAGGAAAATATATGAGTAATTTTATAAAAAAAGATAATTTAGCAACAGCAGATGCTGAAGTATTTGGAATGATTGAAAATGAGTTAGAGAGACAAACAGATCACC
>Ga0193958_1000474_pt1 | contig 14914 bp, 15 predicted proteins | sample FB_1_MG_FD_140320 | JGI IMG/M metagenome (GOLD analysis project Ga0193958, IMG submission 140320) | Microbial mat bacterial communities from the Broadkill River, Lewes, Delaware, United States - FB_1_MG | ecosystem: Environmental > Aquatic > Freshwater > River > Microbial mats | place: USA...
GTGCTACACGGAACAACAGGTGGCATTAGCCCAGTGGGTGAGGGGGATGTCAATGTTGAGATTAAGCTACCGAATGTCGGTGGTTGGTGGGACTGTGCCAAGCCCTTTGGTGGCTCTCTTGGTACAGGTGATGGTGAAGGCTGTATGGTCGGTTCGATTATCTACAGTGCAGGCAATGCCACGCTTAATGCTACCTTTGGCACCAACTCCTCTTTCGGCTCTAACTATCGCTTATACCTTCGCGTCACCTTACGCAATGGTAGCCGCGTGGTTAAAGCAATCACCAATAACTGGTAAGGCAGTGAATTATGGCTATTTCTGAACACGTCAAAATTAACTCCCCGTGGGAGTTAGGCAACGCAAAAACCAATACCTCCGGTGGTAAAGAGTTTTACGAAGAGGGCATGCCCCTATCGCCACACGTGACACCGGATAAACAGTTCGGTGAAGCATTACCCGAAACCCTGCCAGCACTGGCCTTTGGGGAAACCGATGACAGTGGGCTGGTCAAGCGGGTGCGCATGGCCTTGACGCTGGATAACTCAGTACCTGGTCGTGAGTCTTGGTTTGCTGTTGATCCGTGGCAGTCGGGTTGGTCGTCTGGCGCCTATGACCTTGAGCAGATGATGAGTCGTTGGTTATCAACGGCGGATCGACCGTTCTTTGGGGTCAAGCTGTTTGGTGGCACCAATGGGGATACCGAGATCCCACCACTGGATAACTCCAGTCCCGTGTTTACTGCCCGAGCTGGTTTGGCTCGATTTGTGGATGGGGGACGCCCAAATGAAGCAGGCACCGCACAGAGCAATAGTATTTGGATTGAAGGCTATTACTACACAGGGCGGATGCTGGATGAAATCATTGCGCAAGCCGGTACGGCTGGGCAAGGAGGGCGTGAACGTGTGCGGGCCAACCTAAGCGGCACCAAAGACGGGTCTAACAAGGCATTCACGCTGCCTGCTACAGTGGACACCCATGCGCATTATGAAGTGCAGTACAACGGGGTGGGCATTGAGCAGAATAAAGATTACACCGTCGATGGCAGTGATGCGCACCTTGTGCACTTAGTTGAAGCACCCGATAGCTTTGATACGCTTGATATTATCTTTTATCCGGTCGCCTAATACGTGAGTACCACGGTGTATCAGCCTCGCAGTCAAGTAACCCCTCCTGATGTTGAGGAGGGTGTTACCACGTTGACCCTTGATGAGAGACCCGCAGCGGGAATGCCCGTGCGGGTCATCTTTAACGGGCAAATACTGAGTCAAACAGATATCACGCTGCACCAGCAACAGATTACCTTTGAAGGCGATTACACCGGCCATACCTTTGAAGTGGATTATTACCTTGAATCCCAGATTGATGTATCACAGCCCACCCCGTATGTGGTGGACCTACCTGAGATCGAGCTGTATAGCCTAGGCACACAGTCAGTCAAGCCAGAGAACGATGACCTTGGTGGCTTTGATCTCTTGCTACACATGACGGGCATTGCGGAGTTTGATTTGGCCTACACGGGCAATGATCTGCAAACGGATCACTCACTGAACAGCGCGATTACACTCAGTGTGTACAGTGATGCGTGGGTGGATGGGCAGCGTGGTTGGTGGGGAGATCGCTACCAAGACGACCGGCCAGTGGCTGCGTGCAAGCTCTGGACATTGATGGGCGCAAAACCTACCCATGACAACCGACTCAGGGGAGAGCAATACATCAAAGAAGCGGTGCAATGGCTCCTCGATGATGGGCACCTTGACCAGATCGAAATCACCACCCAACACCATGCCAATAACCTTGATTGGTTAGCGTTTCAGCTGACCTGTAAAAAGCAGGGCCAATCAGATCGGGCACTTAACCTAAACTTGGAACACACCTCATGACTATATCTTTTAACGAGATCCCCAGTGATCTACTGGTGTCCGGTGGCTATATCGAATTTGATGCCAGCCGTGCCGGTACACTCAGTGCGCCGTCCATTATTTTATTGGTGGGAGAGAAACACTCAGCAGCGTCTGCCGCTTTGAATGCCATTCACCCGATTCAATCCGAGACCTTGGCCATTCAACACTTTGGTAAAGACAGCCCCTTACACCACATGTGCCAGTACGCGCTGACGCATAATTATGGCTGTGAAATTCATGCGGTAGCAGTAGAAGACGAGAGCAGCGTCACCCCGCTGGATATCTCGCCACTGATTGAGAGCATGGCTGATGACCAATATGATTTTATTGCCTGTCCCTATGCTGAAAAAGATGTCCTGACCGCCTTGCGTGATGAGTGCACTCGCCGGTTTCATGCCATGCAAGCCAATCGTTCGCATATCTTCACCGTAATTGATGCAAGCTTTGCAGAGGCAAAAGCACTCACCACAGAGTTAAACAGCTCCCATATCACCGTGATTCCTGTACAAGCACCGAATGACCCACTGTCACTCTGGGCGGCTGCCTTTGTCAGTATTGCGGCAGATCGCTTGCACAATGACCCTGCGGCACCGCTGACAGACGTGCAAGTCCCATCATTAGTACCACCGAGTAAAATCTACAATGGCCGTGAAACCAACGAATGCCTACACGCAGGACTCAGTGCATGGTCTGTGGTCGGTAGTGATGTGTACATCCGGTATCTGGTAACCACCTACCAGTTCAATGCCGCAGGGGATCGCGACACCGCTTATCGTGACATTCAAGTCCCTGAAATCCTCAAACGCTTCCGTCGTCGCCTCAATTATGAAGTGAACAAAACCTTTATCAGCGCAGGCTACAAGCTGGCCAAAAACGCCGCCGATTATGCTGCTGGCCAACGCGTGGTGGATGTCGATGAGCTAAAAGCCTTTATCTATGCCACCTACGTGGCGCTATTTATGCGTGAGCTGGGTTGGATGCAGGATAAAGAAACCTACCGAGACAACCTCATTTTAGAGATTGATCCAAGCAACCACGATCGTGTCAATTACATTGATGTGCCCACCATCATTGGTCAGTTCCGTGTCTTTGCCGGACAAACCCAGTTCATCACCCGATAAGGAGACAGGTTATGTCTAACCATTTACAAAAAGTTTGCACCGTCTCCATTGCGGGGTTTGGGACATTACCGCTGGCTGATGGGGGAAATACCTTCAAACCCTCTGGCAAGAAGCGTGACCATGTCGCAGGCAGCCAACCCAGCTATGGTGGCTTTACCCAAAGCCATACACCGGCAGAGCTGTCGTTATCCCTCACCGCCAAAAAGACACTGGACACCCAAGCCCTTGGTGCGATGGAGAATGTCATTATCACCATTAAAACCACCAATGGCGTGACACACGTCATGCCCAATGCATGGTGTGAAGAGCAGCCAGAGCTGGGGGACGATGGAAAATTCCCCGTCAAATTTATTGCCAATGAATCAGAGAGATTGAACTGAGATGAGCCACAAAGAAACCTTAACACTCGCATTCCCCATTGAGCTGGGGGATAAAACCACCATCACTGAGATTCAACTGGATAAGCGCATCAAAGGTAAACACCTACGCAGTATCAGCGATGCACAAACCGAGTTAGAGCAGGGGTTAGGGCTGTTGTCCTCACTCAGTGGCTTGGATGAAGACATTATCGATGAACTAGATGAATCCGATATTCAGGCCGGTATTGCCATCATTAAAAAAAACAGAGAGCAGACCCACGCCCGTTAATGGCCGATATCGCCACCGTCTTTCACTGGAGCTACAGCGAACTGTCAGAGATGACATTCGCTGAGCTTGAATACTGGCAACAACAAGCAATAGAGCGGCTACCTAAACCATGATTGAGTACGGGATAAAAATCGACCTACTGGACGGTGTTACTGACATGGTCAAAGGCATCATGGGAGAGTTCAACGGCTTAGGCCGTTCTGTGGGCGTGACCCGCAACCAAATTGATGCACTACGTAAAGCCAGCTCAGATATTAAAAGTTACCAACAACTACAGCAAAGTCTTAAGGCAGTTGGTAAAGAGGTTGATAATCAGCGCGACTATATCAACAACCTTAACCATGAAATAGCCGAATTGGACGGTCTTTCAGCCGCTCAAATGAAACGCAAGCAAGCGCAAATCGACAAAGCCACCCTTGCACTAGAAAAGCTGGAAGCCAAACAAGCAGACTATAACCAGCAACTCAAAACGACTGGTAGCAACCTACAACAAGCCGGTGTCAATACCGCAGACTTAGTCAGTGAAAAGCGCCGGCTCAACCAAACCATTCAAACCACCACTCAGCAGCTGGCTCAACAAAAAGGCCGTTGGAATATCTTCAAAAAAGTGGGCGGCGACCTCAAAACCATCCGTAGCGAAATGACCGGCATTGTCTCCAGTGTCGTGGGTGTGGTGGGCATGGGCATGAGTCTCAAAACCACCTTAGCCCCCGCCTTAGACTTTGAAGTGTCGATGGATAAAGTCCAAGCCTTAACCCGCTTGGATTTAAAACAGTCGGATCACTTAACCTTATTCAATGACTTGGAAAAGCAAGCCCTAAGCCTAGGGCGGAGCACGTCTTTTTCTGCCACACAGGTGGCAGAGGCGCAAGGCTTCTTAGCGATGGCCGGATTTGACGCCAAAAAAGTGCTCACCGCAATTCCTGGCATACTGGATTTATCCAAAGCCGCAGGAGTCGAGTTAGCCACCACCGCTGACATTGGCAGTAATATCCTGTCAGGGTTTCGTCTGCAAGCGGATCAAATGGGTCGTGTGGGTGATGTACTTGCCGCCACCTTCACTCGATCCAATGTCGATCTGCGAATGTTGGGTGAATCCATGAAATATGCAGCCCCTGTGGCCGCAGAACTAAAAATTTCGTTAGAAGAAACCGCCGCAATGGCCGGACTGCTGGGAAATGTGGGTATTCAAGGCTCAGAGGCTGGCACCGCACTGCGTGGGTTGTATAACCGCATGGCCTCACCGCCCAAAGATGCCGAAAAATCCCTAAAAAAGCTTGGCATCAAAACCAAAGACAGCGCAGGGAATATGCGTTCAATGTCCACGATCTTAGGCGAACTTGCCAAGAAATCCGAGAAAATGGGCACCGCCACACGCATGGGGCACTTTAAAGCAATTGCCGGTATGGAAGCGGGTTCTGCGATGGCCACACTGGTGGCTGAGGAAGGTGCAAAGGGGATTACCAAGTTTATTGATATTCTCAAAGAGGCCGACGGCGAAGCCTCCCGCATTGCCAAAATTATGGGAGACAACACCCAAGGGCTGATCAAAGGCTTATCCAGTCGCCTTGAAGGGCTGGCCATCTCCGTGGGGAAGGTGCTGAAGCCAGAGATTGACCCGTTGATTAAGGACGTGACGGAGCTAGTAGAAGAGCTAACAGGCTGGATTGATGTGAACCCCGAATTGGCCAATAAACTGATTCACCTAGCCTTGGGGGTGAGCGGTGTCGTCGCCGGTGTTGCCACACTCGGCGCTGTGGTTGGGTTGGCAAAAATTGGTGTGCTGGGGCTGGGGGGAGCGATTGCCCTCATGCTTAGCCCCATTGCATTAGTCGTGGGTGGGCTGGTCGCGTTGGGTGGTGCATGGTACTTCTGGGAAGAGATTATGGACTGGCTAGAAGGCAGCTTCCCGCGTGTACATGACTTCTTCGCCTTTGAAATGCCGGAAATAATAGACATTACCGTCGATGCCTTAAGTCGTGTATTGCCCTTTGGTGGGTTAATTGGGGCAGTTTATGATCGTATTACCAATGAAGGCTTATCCTTCAAAGCCGCATTTGGTGGGATTATGGATTGGGTCAAAGCAAAGATGGACTGGGTCAGAAGTGCCTTAGATTGGGTCAAGCAAGGCATGGAGTCCATTGGCCTGAATCTGACTCACGACACCACACGGTTTGATGTGGATATCAGCGAATTTGCGGATATCGGCGCCCAAATTACCACCGATACCAGTATGGGTGCCACTGACCCCAACACAGAAAACACGCAAACCAGCAACGAGGGCGGCAGCTTTTGGAGCCACTTATTTGGTGGTGGTCGTGCCACGGGTGGTTCTGTCACGGCCAATAAATTCTATGAGGTCAATGAGGTTGGCCCAGAGCTGCTGAACATGGGCGGTAAAACCTTCCTCATGCCCAATGCCTCCGGCACCGTCATTCCACTGCAACAGCCACAGCACACCATCCCTGCAATACGCGCAGAACAAGCACAGCAACAAGCTATTAACACCCAAACACACAGTACAGGCCGCATCGACATTCATATCGATAGCCCCATGCCCACCCGCGTCAAACACATGGAGTCCGATGGCATGGACATCAATGTCAATACCGGCCCCATCGGAGTCTTTAGCGCATGAGTTGGATCGACCGCTTACAGATTGCTCGGTTTCGAGGCATGGCCTTTCATTACGAACAAATCAGCCGCGTGGGAGGGCGTCGGATTGCCGTGCATGAGTACCCGTTTGCCGATGCACCACATGCCGAAGACATGGGCCTTAAAGCCAATGAATTCACGATACACGCCTACTTCATTGGGCGAGACTATGACCAACAAGCCACTGCCTTTGAGCAGCAGCTCGACAAAAAAGGGCAGGGCGAATTGATACTGCCACTGTCCGGTACACAACAAGTACAACTGTTAAGCTGGCAACGTACCGACACCACCGCACAAGGCGGCATTGCACGTTTTAACCTAAAACTCATTCAAGCCGGTACCAAGCGATACCCCACCACTGAAAGCCATGCCAATAGTGAGCTAGTGGCTGGCCTTGCCGTGCTAAACCAACACATCAATGCCCAGTTTGCTATTAACCTCAGCACCATGCGTACTGAGCGCAGCTCCGCAGACTTTGAAATCACCGAACAACTCAAGACGGTGAACACCCTATGACCACACCACTCGGCAACGCCAGCGCAGCCCAAATCAGCAACTACATCACCACCCAAATAAGCCAGATCTTGCCCGACCTCCCCAGCGACTGGACACACACGGCCCGCGTTTATAGCGGCGACTTAATCAGCCTACTGGAGCAGGCTAAAGACACACAAAGCCGCCTGATTGATGCCTTAAACCAAACCGTCGAGCCACCGCATGTTCTGTTACTGGCACTGCAACAACAGGCCGCTCAAACTTGTGTGCGTGTCGCCTTACAGCCCTTCAATAGCTACCAACAGGCGCAATACGCCAAGCAACTGATGAATGATTTGATTACCGGCGTGGTGGAATATGAACCGCTGCGTGAGGCGTATACCGTGGTGGAGCTTTCCGCATGGAATGACCTACGGGTGAAAATCGCCCATGCCATCCAGCAACAACAAATGATCCTGCCGGTGATCAAGCATGTACACATCCCCCATGAACTGCCAGCGGTCGTGATCGCCCACCGCTTATTCCAAGATGCTGAGCGAGCCGGTGAACTGATCAAACAAAACCAATGTGAACACTCAGGATTTTGCAGCGGCACGCTCGAATACTTAACCACGGAGTAATATCATGGCGCATTACCGCGACATTGCCGTTCGCCTACAAACCGAAGGGGCGACTTATCAAGGCTGGGAAACTGTCACCATCCGTCAATCCTTGGAACAAGCCGCGAATACCTTTGAGCTGACCGTCAGCGATGAACGAGCCACCGACCTTCACACACAACCCATTGCCAAAGGCGCTCGCTGCCGCATCTTGATTGGGGATACGCCGGTGATTAATGGCTTTGTGGGACGGCGAAAACCCTCATTTGGTCACAACACTCACCGTATTAAACTCTCTGGTAGGGACATCACCGGCGATCTGGTCGATGCCAGTGCCATTATTCCCAACCAAGAGCTGCACAACGTCACGATCAAAGAAGCCGCCGACATCCTATGTGCTCCATTTGGTATGACGGTGCACTGCCCTGAAGCGGGCGCCAAGTTTGAAAAATTTGCCGTGAATGATGGTGAAACCGTGTTTCAGTGCTTGGAATCTCATGCCAAGCAACGTGGCTTGCTGATTTACACCCTTGGCGATGGCATCTTACACATCAACCGACCCAGTCCCATTGATAGTGGTGTGACCTTGGAAGAGGGAATCAATATCCTCAGTGGTAGCGCGGATCATAACGACGATAACCTGTACCACCATTACATCAGCAAATCCCAAGCAGGCAGCCGACACCGCAACCAAGCCACCGCGATTGACCCCAGCATCCGAGCAGGGCGAGTGCTTATCGTGCGTGCTGAAAAATCCAATGAACACCGCAGCAACCAACACCGAGCCGACTATGAAATGAAACTGCGACAGGCACAGGCCATCCGAGTCAACCTCGTTGTACAGGGCTGGGAATATGCCAAGGGCAAAGTCTGGCAGCCGAATTTATTGGTGAATTTGAAATGCCCAAGCTTAGATATTGAGGGTCAGTTTTTGCTGGCAAGTATTGCACTATCGAGTAGTGATCAGGCAGGGACAGTGGGGGTGTTAGAGTTTGTTAGACCCGAAGTTTACGCCTGAATGAAATATTAACAAACAATTGACTGTCTTATAATTCATCAAGTAGGATGACCACCCTCTGGGTGGTGTGTTCTATATATTTCTGGTAGGTTTTTAATCAATCTTAGAAGTTGTCGCTATATTCAAAAAGATAAGAGGGTTTTTAAAGGCTATGTATATTAGGGAATATGGGCTCTGTATAACTCGAGGAACATAGTTCTTGTGGAGCATACTGTTATAATTCAAAGGATAGATGGGCGAGCTATATGTCTAATAACGACCAAATATTAATTAATCAAATAATTAAAGAAGAGCATAAAAATTATTTTGATTATAAGTCAGAGGATGATTTTTTTGAGTTTTATAGCTCTTCTCAACTATTGAGAAATTATGACCTTAGCTACGATGAAATTGAAGATGGTATTTGTGGATCATCTTTAGATGGTGGTGCAGATTCGATATATCTATTTGTTAACGACGACTTAATAAATGAAGACAGTGAAATTGAAGATAATTACAAACGTCATGCAATTATTGAGTTGATAATTATTCAAAGTAAAAATGAAAGGTCCTTTGGGGAAAGTGCAGTTTTGAAGTTAGCAAGGTTGAGTAAAAATTTACTTGACTTAGAATTTGAAGCTGAAAATTTTAAAAATCGGTATAATGATACTGTTTTATCGAAATTTCAATTATTTAAGAAAACATACCTTCAGCTAGTTACTAAAAAACCTAAGTTACAAATTAAATACTTTTATACATCAAAAGGCATTGATGTTCACCCAAATGTTAAATCTCAAATAGATGAGTTAGTATTAGATGTGTCAGAGATTCTTACCGAGTCAGAAGTAAAATTTGAGACGATTGGTGCAACAGAACTATTAGAAATATATAGAAAAAAAGAAAATAAAGTATTTACTCTTAAGTTGGCTGAAACACCTTTGTCTTCACAAGGTAAGGTGTTTATTTCATTAGTGAGACTTAGTGATTTCAATAAGTTTATTACAGATGATGATGGAGAAATAATACGTAATATATTTGAAGCGAATGTTAGAGATTATCAAGGAAAAAGTAATGTTAATTTAGATATTAAATCAACACTAGAAACTACAAAAGCAAAAGAAGATTTTTGGTGGTTGAATAATGGAGTAACTATATTGGCTGATGATGTTTCAGCACCAGGAGGAAAGGAGTTAATTATCCATAATCCAGAAATAGTGAACGGGCTTCAAACATCAACAGAGCTATATAGGTTCTTTGCTAGTGAAAGTGCCCATTGTGATAATAGGAGCTTATTAGTCCGTATTATTGTTCCTGAAAACGAAGAGAGTAGAGATAAAATAATTAGGGCAACAAATAGCCAGACACCTATTCCCAAAGCTTCTTTGAGAGCTACAGACTCTATTCATCGTGATATTGAAGACTATTTCAAACCAAGAGGACTTTTTTATGACAGACGAAAAAATTTCTATAAAAATGAAGGTAAAAAACCTGCTGATATTGTAAGTCTTCCGTTTCTAGCTCAATGTGTAATGGCAATTACAATGCAAAAGCCTGACTTTGCACGTGCTAGACCTTCAACCTTATTAGAAGATAATATCTCATATGAAAAACTATATAATAAAAATAATGATGTTAAATCTTATTATATTGCAGCTTTGCTTGGTAAAAAAGTAGAGAATTTTCTTAAATCCCAAGATTCATTAACTACCTCGGATAAAAATAATATAAAATTTTATATTGTATACTCAGTAGCGGCTAAATTAACTAATAGTAAATTCCCATCTTTTAGAACCCTTTCCCAAGTAGAACCAAAAGATATTACCAAAAATTTATTGTTACTATCCTTTGATTCAGTATTAAGTTTATATACTGAGTTGGGAGGAGGAGATAAATTAGCGAAAGGACAAGATTTGATAAAGAAGATTAAAGAAAAATTTTCTTGCGAATTTGGGGTTAATTTATCAGGTAATTAGGAGGAATAAGAATTATATTTTTTATTCTGTGGCTAATTTTGATCGCCTGTTTTTCCTCCAGTTATACAGTTGGACATAAAAAATGAAAATATTTGTAAGCTGGTCTGGCAAACGAAGTCAGGCAGTTGCAGAGTTAATGAGTGATTGGCTTAAGTGCGTAATTCAGGCTTCACAACCTTGGATATCTACGAGGGATATTGATCGTGGTGCAATATGGTTTTCTGAAATAAGTGACAAATTGAAAGATGTATCGGTTGGTATCGTATGCCTTACGCAAGAAAATAAAAATAAGCCTTGGATATTATTTGAAACAGGGGCACTAGCTAAAGGGCTAACCACTAATAGAGTTTGTACTTTCTTGATCGATTTATAGCCAGCAGACTTACAAGATCCTCTTGGGCAATTTAATCATACAACCCCTGATAGAAACAGTGTATGGGAGCTTACACGCACAATAAACGATTGCTTGGGTGATAAGTCCTTAGATGAAAGAATTTTACATCAAGTTTTTGATACATACTGGCCACAATTTGAAGAAGCTTTTAAAGCTGCACTCGGTAATAATGAACCTGAAGAGGAAATTCCACCTAGGTCTGAACAAGATATTCTATCCGAAATATTGAGTAATACTCGTAACCTTACAAATAAAGTTCGTACCCTAGAGCATGAAGTTAATTTCAAAGTACCTAGTATGAAAAACTATAAAAGAAATAAAAATATTGTACATTACTTGGAGAGTAAAGGACTCTCGGTAGCTGAGAAGAAGGAGTATCTTCATATTTTCGGCTTCTCAGATTCAGATATTGAAAGAATGATTGAAAGTAGTAAAGTAAAGATCATAGATAGATTCACCTCATAACATATAAATTTTGCTACCTGTACAGACGTACGCGTTCATGCCTAATGCTGGTGCTTCCACATTGATCATGGTAAGTTTTTATTCATTATTTGCTGTGAATTTTATATGCAATGAAGCTTACTGAGATTGCTGACAACCTTACGTCACTTGATGATGCGAAGCAGATTATTCGTGAGCTGGTGGCGATCAATTAGAGTCTTCAGGGTGACATTGATACACTAACAGCAGCGATTGGGCCATTGCAATCCCGTCATGGTGTTATTCTTGGGGGAAAGGTCAATGGCATATAGAAATCATAGAGCTCACCAAGAGCCAAAACATGACTTGAAAGATGATATTCGAGAGTTCTTATTAATCAATCAATTGTTTATTTTAGAGCGAGAGGCTGTAAGAAGAGATGCTTCTTCCATAGAAGAACTAATGCCATCCAGTGGATACGTACAAAGGACTTAAATATTACAACTGACGGAAAACGGTACTACTTATCCCCAACCCCCAAATCATACCCCTTAAACCGAATCAACTCCCTTCCTGCATGATGGTTGATTGCTGCTAGCTTTCGATGCAGCGGCAAAATCTCATTCACAAAGGCCACTTGTGCCGCATCGGTGACACTCCCAAAACCACTGGCATTTTTCGGTACAATCCCCATAAGCTGTGGTGGCCAGCGATGCGCTGCCAGTACCGTTTCTAGTGTGACTTGCTGCACTTGTTCAAAATCATCTTTGTTTTTGCTATCGGATATCGGGATCAGTTTGATCTTTTCACCCGAGTTGCTGCCCGATCCCGCCGCCGGATCATGAATCACCACATTCCCAAACTGTTCATCCTCACCACCGGCCAACGCGTCCTCGATCTCTTCAATCACTTCCTCATCGACCTGTCCGGATAAATACATCAAAAAGCCGGTATTGCTGCGATTTTTCACGTAGTGGTAACGAAACTTGGTGGAGGCTTGGCCTAAGAAGATGGAGAGCAGCGCCGCCATATAGCCCGGGCGACCGTACATATCCTGTCTGCCGTCGTAGCGAATTGAGTGCAGCACATCTTCAACCTTGTATTTTTGATCAATCAAGCCATTATCGAGCAGCACAAAGTGAGATTTAGCACGGCGAGTGTGCAGGCTGGGAAGGTGTTCATAGTGGCTCAGCCCACCCAGTTTATTGCGCTTTGCCACGGTAAAGTAATCGCCATAAATTAAGTAGTCCCATGCCATGCGTTCGATGGCATCCATGCCCAATATGTGTGGATTGTTTGACGCAACGGTGGACATCAGCACATTGATTTTGGCTTCCATTGCCGAGTCATGGTGGGGCATGATGTCCAGTGAGCGAGCCAGCTCCATGCGCGGCACAGGCGTTTCATAATAGTGCCCATTCCAGTAACAGCGCGAGCCATTCAACCAACTCATACGGCGCTGGTTGGGGAAAATGGCATAGGCTTTGAGGCCGTTATTAGGCGGCAAGTCGGTATTGGTCATCGGTTGGGGTCTCTCGGTTAGGTTTGAGTGTCGGCTTAAAAGAAATGATGTTGTCATTATTCCCGTAGTACCCATCACCCGCAGAAGGTGTGCGCTTTTTCTTGTTACGGTTGGAGACGCGCACGGTCATTTTGCGGCGACGATTGTTCAATGGCTCGAATGAAAGGGCATGCAGTAGGGCAAAGGCTTCATCAGCATGGCCGGTGTCAGCGTCGCGGTTGGCTTTATACGTGACCGTGCCGTTGTCGGTACTGGTGCGGTAGATGGCCATAAATGATTTGACCAAGTCGGTGGCAGAGGAGTCGAACTCAATGCGCCTACTTTCCACCACGTCCACACCTTTGGTGACCAGCTCGGTTTTGCTTTCAGCAGAGTAGTGAATGGGTTTACAGCGTACAAAGACAGGGTCATTGTGTTCGTCGCCTTGGGTAATCAGTTCAAACACGCCCAGCCCCATGCCGGTGACATCCATTGCCATTTCGGTGACGTTGTATCGTTCACAGACATTTTGCAGGATATCTGCCTGTGCTCGAAACGATGCCCCATAGATGCGTTGGCGTTCTAACACACGGAATTTACCCCCAGGTTTTAATGGTGGGGCTAGGATGACAATGGCAGCAGCGTCGGTGGTTCGGCTGGGGTCGTATCCCACCCATACCGGCAGGTTGCCAAAGGGGCGCTGGGTTTGATCGGGCTGCCAATCCAGCCAGCGCTTTCTGGCTTCGGTTTTTTCGTTAATTTCTAAGGTATCGACCATGCACTTGGTGAGTGCTTCAAACTTAAACACCGCCTGAGAATCATCGATAAAGTCACACTCGAACAGGTTGCGGTATTCATCGGCAGAATACTCGGCCTTCAGCATAGCCTCATCGGATAGGTCAAAGCCTTGGGCGCAGGCATCGGATAGGGTGACGATTTGCCGCCATTGATTATCCTCGCATAAGCGTCCGTCTTTGAGGGCAGCGTGTGAAATATCCAAGGTGATGTGGTCGGCTTTTTTACGGCCTTTGTTAAAGGCTTCCCCTGACCAGAACGGGTACGCCTGATGGTTGACTGTGGAGGGGGTGGAGATGTAGACCAGCCGGTATTGCTTTTGGGTGGCCATCGCCGATGCCACGCGGCGCAGCTTGGTAAAGTTTTGAATCCAAAAGTACTCATCGATGATGACATCACCGTGTGGTCCTTGTGCGCTGTTGCTGTTGGTGGAGAGAAAGCGGAATTCGGTATTGGGGTGCTCATCGGTGCGGAGGGTCATGGCCTGTTCTGCGGTGCCACCTTTTAATTCCACGCCGGTGATGCGATAGACAAAGGCCACGATATACGAGCGGAACAATAACGCCTGTGCGCGGCTGGCGGATAGGAAGTTTTTATTCCGACCGTGCAGAATGCCGTCGATGAGTGCTTCATGGCTAAAGTAATCAGTGGCACCGATCTGGCGAGACTTCATGATATTGCGGATACGATGATGAATATTCGCATACCAAGTCTGTTGGTGTGGGTATAAACGCTTGTGGAACGCCTGTTCCAGTTGCGCCACCTGTTCACTGGTCAGGTAATTGTTTTTTGCGTGGGTTTTACGGCCACGCTTGGCCAGTTTTGGGTTGTAGTCCTTGTCTTTTTTGCCGCCTTGGTAGTTTTCCAGCCGTTTGAGGTGCAGTTCGTTTTTGCGCTGTTCTCGCCCTAAAATCTCAATCTCGCGCAGATCTTCCACCGATTTGTCTGGTTTCATAATCAACACGCGCAGTCGGGCATCGTAGGCATCTTCCAAGCGCTTAAAGGCGGGTAGCTCATCCCACTCACCACGGCGTTTCCATGAGGACACCGTGGCATAAGGCACCTGTAGCAACTCGCCGATCTCTGTCAGCGGGTAGCCTAGGTGCAAATACATCGTTCTCGCGAGTCCGCGTTTTTGGGTAGCCTCAATCATGCGGCCATTGTCGGGATGCCACGCGCACAATGCCTTAGTCGTTGCTTAGTACAGGCGGTCAGCTAATTTACGGGCGTGGCAATCAGTACCCGTATTACCCAAGATGCCAGAAAAAGGTTACTGAACACTATGTCTAAACTTATTTCTGATTTTTTCTGCGTCGCGACCAGCGGTGCCACGATCGATGGACGAGAGATTCAGTCGGAATGGCTGACGGGTGCAGCAAAGGCGTATAACGCGGATTTTTATGCGGCTCGCA
>Ga0193958_1000475_pt1 | contig 14898 bp, 17 predicted proteins | sample FB_1_MG_FD_140320 | JGI IMG/M metagenome (GOLD analysis project Ga0193958, IMG submission 140320) | Microbial mat bacterial communities from the Broadkill River, Lewes, Delaware, United States - FB_1_MG | ecosystem: Environmental > Aquatic > Freshwater > River > Microbial mats | place: USA...
AAACGCTTTCTTTCTCAAAAAAAGTTGAGAATCACATAGGAGCTATTTGGCTCTTTATACACCACTACAATGCTTTAATAAAAAAGAAATTAGCTATGTAACACTACTTATTCAGGACTACCGTTTTTTCATATAAATGAATCTCTAAGTCATTCTTATAAAAAGAATATATTTTAAATAACTAAAAATAGAATATCGCTTGATGAAAGAAAAGGCAATATTAATTTATATAACGATAGTTAAGGTCTTATTTTTACACTTATTAAATTCTGAAAAATAATGTTTAATTAAAAAAATGCCTTTTTTTATTAATTTACTCTAATTCAATAAATAATTTTTATTATAACGTATTTTAAAAGGGAGATTTTTCAATCTAATTATTTATTTTATTCATTGATATGATTTTTTATTTTAGCTCTATCTATTATCACGCTGTCTTATGTTGAGGAAAAATAACAGGGGGGAATAGCTATCTTACTTCTATTTACTCTATCAAAAATAAATTTTTCTTTATTCAATGACTATGTTATTTTGTTTTTTACTTATAACTCATCTAGTTAGGTAAAGTTATATCTTTATGTTTTTAGTTTAACGAATGGAATATATTATGGAATTTCAGCTCTGGCTTTATTATTTTATTGCTGTCCTTATCTTAACGGCATCCCCCGGCCCTAGTGTTTTATTGTGTATGACAACGTCCATCACTCAGGGCTTTAAAGCGTCTATTTTTGCTGCTTTAGGTAGTTTAACAGCTATTATTGGTATTATGACACTGTCTTTTACAGGTTTGGGGGTAATTGTAAGCTCTTCGGAGTTTATTTTTTCTTTAATAAAATGGATTGGTGCAACTTATCTTATTTATTTAGGGTATAGAGCTTTTACTTCTACAGAGCATACCTATAGTAGAGCGAATAAAGAGACACCTGTTCAACAAATATCATCATTTTCATCTTATATCAGTGGTTTTATTGTGGGGGCAAGTAACCCTAAAGCAATCCTTTTTTTTAGTGCTTTATTACCACAGTTTATTAATCCACAGGCTTCTTTATTATCTCAATATTTTGTGTTAATGCTGACGTTTGCAGTGATGGAATTGTTATGGTTAGTTCTGTATGCCTATTTAGGGACAAAGTCATCTCATTGGTTATTGCAAAAAGGGCGAGCAAGATTTTTTAATAAAATAACAGGTGGGGTTTTTATGGGTGCGGGGGTATTGCTGTCAACAACAAGCCGTACATAATAGATTTTAGGTAATGATAATTAGATATCTTGCTGTAGGCTGGGTAGATGAAGGAAACCCAGCATTAAGGTATGGTGGTTTTTATTAAGAGAGCTTATATACATAAATAATATGACACATTATATTTATTATGCTTATAATATAAAAATCATTTATTAAAAGGAATATGATTAATATGTCTGAAGAGTTACTATCCATTCCTGCTAACGACCCTGATGCTGATGCAAAAGGTAAATTTATGCAAGCCATTTGGACACTAGTCACTGATGAAGAAGATGGTCAACTAATAATTGATACGGCAGAAAATTACTATAAAGGTCACCCAAGAAACAATTTAAGGGAAGGACCATGTGATGATTTAGGGGATTTATTGAAGAGTTTTCTTGATGCAGGGATTCCAGCAAAATCTATAGCGCGATATCAGAAGATTGTAGAGTTTAACATATTGTCTGATTTACTCTATATGATTGATGATCCTTACAATGCAATAGAAGCAGCTGAGCATCTTGATGAATCAGAATATTGGGGGGTTTTTAAGATAGATGAGGATGGTAGACCAATAGAAAAATTGAACGCATTACATGAGCCAATTATCGGGTATGATCCAACTGGTAGAGAAATGAGACCTAAAAAAGATTAGCAGAATGATAGATTTAGTAGAATTCAGTGATAAATATCATGATATAGATATTAGATATATTAAATGTATTTATGATATTGAACATGAGTGGCAATATTATTTTCTCTACGCACCTTCAAATAAATACTCTTCATTAGAAGAATTTCTAGCTGCATGTCATAAGTATATTTTGGTAAATTATGAGTATGAGAGATATGATACTTGTGGGGAATCTATTGAAGAGATGTTTAAAGAGGATTTATTAGATTCAAAGGCTTCCATTAAAGAAATAGACAATAAAGATGTAAGACTAGGTGCTGATAATACCATTAAAGATACTGATTTAGAAGAAATTAAGGAGATACTTACAGATATTAAGTGTACACTTGAGTATGGCTACAATTCAGATGAGTACATATTTTATAATGATAAGAAATATTGTAATTTTGTTTATTATAATCCGTAAACAAATACAGCTCGGATAGATAAGAAAGTATTTATTTCACAAAATAAAACTAGAAAATGGAATTAAAGAATAGATAGAAAGGAAGAAGAATGTGGCGTCCCCAAGGGGGTTCGAACCCCTGTTACCGCCGTGAAAGGGCGGTGTCCTAGGCCTCTAGACGATGGGGACCCAGAAATCTTTGCCAGTAAAAATAGAGTTATTCTTACTGTTATACAATCATAAACTGATTGTGACTATATTAATAATAAACCAAAATAAATGGCGTCCCCAAGGGGGTTCGAACCCCTGTTACCGCCGTGAAAGGGCGGTGTCCTAGGCCTCTAGACGATGGGGACCCAGAAATCTTTGTTCACTATAAAAATAGTGTTGTATCATGTGCTTAATGTGGCGTCCCCAAGGGGGTTCGAACCCCTGTTACCGCCGTGAAAGGGCGGTGTCCTAGGCCTCTAGACGATGGGGACCCAAGAACATAATCCTCTTAAAATTGCTTCTTGGTGGAGCTAGGCGGGATCGAACCGCCGACCCCTTGCATGCCATGCAAGTGCTCTCCCAGCTGAGCTATAGCCCCGAATCAATTTCAAGAGCGCGTACTATACGACTCTTGACCGCCTTTGTCAAACTTTTTTTACTCAATAGGTTTAATTTTTTGCATGGTGCCAATATTAACAGGCATCAAAGTATTCTCTTTATCAGGTAAGACAGTTAAAAATTCATTTAAATCAGGTAAGACAGGCACATCTTCTTCATCAAAAAATGCCGCACCTTTTTTGCGCTGTTGCAGCTGTTTAGCACGCATATAGCTGTATTTTCCTTGGCTCACACTCCGCTCATCTGCTGCATTACGTATAATGGTAGGATGTAAGAAAATCATTAAATTACGTTTAGTTTTCTGTGTACTTTCTGATTTAAATAAGTTACCCATTATAGGTATATCCCCTAAACCGGGCACACGTTGAGCCACTTGCTGTAAATCTTCAGACAGTAAACCACCCAATACAATCATGCTGCCATCTTCAATAATCACCGAGGTTTTAATTGTGCGTTTATTGGTGACAATATCAGAGGTGGCAATCGTGCTTTTGGTTAAGCTAGAAATCTCTTGCTCAATATCAAGCTGTACTGCACTGCCTTCGTTAATTTGTGGTTTCACTTTTAATTTAATCCCCACATCTTCACGCTGAATAGTTTGGAAGGGGGTCGTCGCGCCATTGTTTGCCCCAGTATTAGTATATTGCCCTGTCACAAAAGGGACATTTTGCCCCACGGTAATTTCAGCTTCTTGATTATCTAAGGTCATCAATGACGGCGTAGATAAGACATTGGTACTGGTATCGGCTGACAGTGCTTTAAGCAGTAAGCCAAAACTAAAGCCTGTTGGATTTAAACGCCCTAAGCCTAAAAATGCCCCTTGCCCTAAATCAGGGATACTACTGGTAGTACCATTTGAGATACCAATAGCAGAATTTAATAGGTTAATTGCACTGGCTTGCCCACCTGTATTAAATAAACCTACAGGAGCTGCACCACCACTGCCACCATCTAAAATCCATTGCACGCCTAACTCACGAGATTTATCCACTTCAATTTCTGCAATAATAGCTTCAACTAATACTTGAGCACGTCGTACATCCAATTGGCGCACCACAGATTCTAAATCTTTTAATACATCAGGGGTGGCGGTAATAATTAAACTATTGGTACTTTCATCTGCTTGAATATTGGTTTTTAAACCCAGTTGTGGCGCATCCCCTGCTGTTTTCTTCCCTTCTACAGCAGATTGTTGATTAGCAAGACTCTCACTTACCCCTTTTAATACATTCACTAAATCTTTTGCTTGCGCATAACGAATATAAATAACTTTGGTATTACCACTGGTTTTTAGTGGTGTGTCTAAATGACTAATAAGAGTACGTAAATGCAAGCGTGTACTGGGGTCACCACTGATTAACACACTATTTGTGCGTTCATCAGCGACCATACTTAATGTTTTTCCTGCCCCTATTTTGGCAGGATCATTATTTGCCTGCTGTGATAATGTTTTTAAAATACGTACCACTTCATTTGCAGAAGCATGTTCCAGCAAAACCACTTCCACTTTATCTTCACTTTCTCGATCTACGCGCTTAATAATTTTCATTAATCGGCGGATATTATCGCTACGATCAGAAATAATTAAGGTATTATTTTGCGGGTAGGCAACTAAATGCCCTTGATTAGGAATAAGAGGACGTAATAAAGGTACCAGCTGTGCGGCAGAAATATGTTCTACTTTCACTACTTGAGTAATCAACTCATCTCCTGACACTCGAGAGGCTTGCGTTAATACAGGGGTACTTTCTTGTTTTGCTGTTTGCTCAGGAACAATTTTTATTACTGAACCACTGGTGATAGCCGCTAAACCATGTACATTTAAAATAGATAAAAAAACTTCATAAACCTGTTTTTTTGTCATCGGTTGTGTGGAAACAATATTAATTTTATGGGGTTTTTTCAGCACAACAGGATCAATAATGAAGGTTTTTTTAGTCACTCTTGAAATCGTATCAATGAGTAATTTTAAATCCATATCTTTAAAATTTAAGGTGATCATTTGTGCATGAGCGGCACTAAACAGCCACAAACATGCAACAAGTACAAATAGACGAAATTTATGCATCATGGTCATTCTTTTTAGTGTTTAACCTGCTGTATTAGTGTTCCACAGAGAGGGAAATATATTCGGTTTGCCCATTCCGTAATATATTCAGATCAATTTGTCTGGTATGGGCTAATTTTTGTACGACTTGCAAACCTTTAAGTGGAGAATCTAAACGTACTCCATTAACTTCTGTCAGAATATCCCCTGATTGTAAACCAAACTGTGACAAAATACCCTTTTCTTGTCCTGCACCAAGCCGATAACCAATCGTTTCCCCTTGGTGTGTTGCAGGAGTAATACGCATTAAACGCGCCAAGGTTTGTGGGTTAGTACGTAATTGCTGCTGATATTGCGCTAATAAGCGTCCACTTTGCTGTGTATTTGTAGCTGAGCTTGTTGTAATATTTGTCTGGCTATCCTTATCCCCTTCAAGGCGTAATATTTCCTGTTTACCAAAACGCGATAAGGTGACGTGTTTAGCATAAATAGCCGCTATTGTGACGGCATTAGTCAGCTGATCCCCAACACGATATAGCTTTGTGTCCTGCTGTCCTTGCGCAATCATTGCAAAAGAATCCTGCACAGTGGAACTGTAATAAATCCCACGTAAGGTTAAATTTAACCGTGTTTCAGGAGGAAGTTCTGTTGTTGTCGTCGTGTGAGCAGTTGCTGCTGTTATTTCCCCAAAGAGTGCAGTATGGCTCAGTTGTTTAAAATTAGAGCTTGTATTATTGACTGTATGAGTAGGCGGAGGAACGACAATAGAAGAAGGTGCTTTGATTTGAGTCGGTAATAAAAAACTGAGTCCTTGTAATGTGACAATATAACTTAATATAACAACTAATATCGTATTGACACCTAGAACAACAAAACGTTGTGATACACCACTCATCCCACTCTTTCCTATCATAAACTTAGTCGCATCATAATATAAATACTGATGATTTTAAACGTATAAAAATTAGATGCTTGTTTTCTACTTCCTTGTACTTCATCCACTCAAATAATTAAAAGTTGAAAAAGAGACAGTTTTTCACTGATGAAACGTACTGTCTATACTGCATCTTTGTACTGATACCATCACATAGGATGTATTGTTTCTATTGCACTATAACTTGGAGTATTATTTAGTGGGCTTTAAAAATTCAGATAAGAAATATGGAATAATGGCGCAATTATTTCATTGGGGAATGTTTGTAAACTTTGTCGTGATCTACAGTGTTGCGATACAAATGACAGATTTACCTGATAGTGATGAAAAGTTTGCCTTATATGGTCTGCATAAAGCACTAGGTGTGTTAGCTTTATTTTTAGTCATGTTGCGTTTAAGTTGGAAAATGATGAACCCAGCACCACAAACTCTAGAGGCAGATGAGTCTGCTTTAGTAAAAAAAGCAGCCCACCTTATGCATATAGTTTTATACTGTTTGATGTTTGTTGTACCCATGAGTGGTATGGCAATGTCTATGTCAGGGGGTTACCCTATTCGTTTCTTTGATTTATTTACTGTCCCCAGTATTATCGACAAAAATAAAGATATTGCAGGTATTATGCATGAAGTGCATGAAATAGCTGGTTGGGCACTATTAGCCTTAGTTGTTGGGCATATTGCTGCAGCATTATGGCATGGTGTCGTGAAAAAAGATCGGGTGTTAAAAGCAATGTTACCTGTTAATTCAAAAGCATAATGTTACGCCATTCATTATAGCAATAATGCCCTCATCCAATTTTATTAATGATATATCATTGTGTTGAGGGTGTTTTATTTTTTATTATTCTTATTACCCCGCCATTTTTCTTCTTTTTTTTTGCTTTCCCTTCTATATTTAATCAACAATTAAGACCATTTAGTCAATCACTACGAAAAGTTGTTTTTACATAGTTATCAAAGCCTATGTATGACTAACATGTTTAATAAATCTATCTTAAAATAAGTAAAATAAATAGCGTTCTCGAACATATCAATTTAGTAATATAAGAAATCATATTTATTTCTAAATAAAAATGAGTCAATATAATTAATTGTATCTATTTGTAAAATATCATAGAATTACAGCAATTTTTATTGCTTGAGGATATATAAATTTGCTAAAGTTTTTAACGACCGCACTGATTGGCTTTTTATTAAGCTTCTGTGCATCAGAAAAAAATTTAGTGGAACGTATTCAAGCCGAAGGTCAGCTACGTGTGGTAACACGCTATGGACCCACTACCTATTATAAAGGTATCAATGGTGAAGCGGGGTTAGAATATGATTTGGCAAAGAAATTTGCTGAAACATTAGGTGTGGAACTGTCTCTTATTAGCTCAGAAAAATTTAGTGATATCTTACCTAAAGTAGAAAGTAAAACCGTACATTTTGCAGCGGCAGGATTAAGTATTACTGATGAGCGTAAAACCACAGTACGCTTTAGCCCAAGTTATCATAAAATCATGGCACAAGTTGCCTATAAAAAGAAAGATAAAAGACCCCCTAAAAATCTAGATAAATTTACGCATGAGCATGTATTACATGTTGTAGAAGGCAGTAGTCATATTAGTTCTTTAACGACTTTAAAGGAAACTTATCCAGCCTTAACATGGAAAACCGTACCTACAGATTCTTTGGATTTATTACAACAAATCCTTGATGAAAAAATTGATTATGCTTTAGTCGATTCGAATATTTTGGCACATGTGCGCCAAGTGTCACCTGAATTAAAACGAGGACTCTCCTTACCCAAGAAACAATATCTTGCATGGGCATTTCCACGTACAGAGCAAGATAATAGTTTATACCTTGCTGCCATCCAATTTATTAACCGCTTACGCCGTTCTGGAGAATTGGAAGTCTTAATTGAATTATATAATGGCTATATTGATACGGGACGATTAGCCTATGTAAACACCAGTACTTTTTATCGTCATGTTAATAAACGTTTGCCAAAATACCGCAAATATTTTGAGCAAGTGGCAACACGCTATAATATGGACTGGCGATTACTCGCTGCAATGGGTTACCAAGAATCACACTGGGATAAAAATGCCGTCTCTTTTACAGGCGTAAAAGGGATTATGATGCTCACCAATGCCGCAGCAAAAGATTTGGGTATTAAAGATCGTACAGATCCATTTCAAAGTATTTCAGGTGGGGGCTTACATTTTCAGCAGCTTAAAAAGCGTATTAAAGGTAATGTGCTTGAACCTGATTTAACATGGCTAGCTTTAGCTGCGTATAATGTTGGTTTAGGGCATATTATGGATGTACGGAAATTAACCAGAAAACGGGGTGGGAATGCAAACCGCTGGGTAGATATCAAAAAAAATCTGCCTTTATTAACAAAACCCTATTGGTACCGACAAACACGCCATGGTTATGCACGGGGGTATGAGCCAATTCGTTATGTGCAAAATATCCGCCGTTATTATGAATTACTCAAACATATGGATGCGGAAAAAATACACACACCTGAGCCTGTAACAAATAATGTTACACCTTCTCAAGTACCCGCTATCCCCAAAAGATTACACCCTGAGAACAATACGCCTATGTTGTAGCTTTTTAAACATATTAAATAAGTGTTAATATAAACCTATTGTTTAACGCGCTTTTTTATAAAAAATGCACCCCCTACTAGAGAAAGTAATCTGATATATTGATAACAGATTATTTCATAACAAGACGATACTATTAATTTATCATGAGTGTCCAATTACCGTTAGGCATTGGTTTACATGAGTCTGCCTCATTTGAAAACTATATCCCTGGCCCCAACCAAGCTGTCTATACTGTGCTGCAAAAGATGATTGCTGGGCAAGGGGAAAAATGTTTATATTTATGGGGAGGCTTGGGAACGGGAAAAAGCCATTTATTACAGGCTGCCTGTCATTATGTGGCAAGCCAAGGCGGACATCCTGCTTATCTTCCTCTTTCTCATGTGACACAAGCCAGTAGTGCCGCATTAGAAAGTTTAGAAAACTTGGAAAATTTAGATCTTGTTTGTTTAGATGATATTCATGCCATTGCAGGACAAGCAGAGTGGGAACAAAGTTTATTTCATTTATTTAATCGTCTTCATGATAATAAAGTACCACAAATTATCAGTGGTATTGCCCCACCTAATATTTTAAATATTCATTTACCTGATTTAGCCTCACGTTTAAACTGGGGAGGGGTATTTGGTTTAGATAATTTAGCCCAAGCAGAAAAAATCATTGCTTTGCAAAAACATGCACAAGGGCGCGGGCTGACCTTAACGGTAGAAGTTGCGACCTATCTGGTTCGTCATTGTCCTGATGAAATGCCTGCACTGGTCACATGGTTAGATAAATTAGATTATGCCTCTTTAGCTGCACGACGTAAATTAACATTACCTTTTGTACGTCGCTTACTGGAAAAAGAAGGGCAGCTATTACGCTAAGAAACAGGTAGGGGTAATTATGAACACACGACCAACTTTATTTGCAGTATTTATCATTGTATTGATGGCTTGTACACTCACCTATGTACTGATTGAATACCGATTACAACACCTGCCTAAACCCCCACCAGCGGTTGATATAAGTGCTTTTATTAGCCAATTACAGCAACAAACTCAGACACAACAATTATTACAACAACAACTTGCCAATACGCAACAAACATTAACAACTGTGATTCAATCCATTAATGATGAAGTTGAACACAGTGAGCGAGTTTCTCAGCTTGTCACCCAAACACAGCAGCAAAACCAACAAATTCTTAATATAGTAGAACAGCTCTTACCTATTGGCAGTATCATCACCTACACCGCCAAAATAAGCACAGCACAGCAACAATTATTGCAAGATATGGGCTGGTTAATATGTAAGGGGCAGCGGGTAAAAAGCCAAGATTTTCCTAAATTGGCTGTACTGATGAACAGTAAAGAAGACTCTTTTCATTTACCTGCTTGCCATAAACTTAATACTTATCGTAATAATTTTACATTTCTAATAAAAGTGCATTAAAAATACAATACAAACCGTATATTAATGTTTAAAAATACGCTCTTTCTCTCGTTTCCAATCCCGATCTTTCTCTGTTGCGCGTTTATCAAAGTCTTTTTTACCTTTTGCCAAGGCAATTTCTAACTTAGCGCGCCCCTGCTTCCAATACATACACGTTGGGATTAAACTAAAACCTTTACGTTCTACTGCCCCAATGAGTTTATTTAATTCACTACGATGTAACAGTAATTTGCGTGTACGTTGTTGTGACGGGCTAATATGTGTAGAAGCAGTATCTAGTGGTGAAATTAATCCCCCTAATAACCATGCTTCATCATCTTTAATTAATACATAGGCATCACTGATTTGTACTTTACCTGAACGTAAACTTTTTACTTCCCAGCCTTCAAGTACTAAACCTGCTTCAAATCGCTCGCTTAAAAAATATTCAAACTTTGCTTTTTTATTCAGACAAATGGTACTACTTGGCGTGCCTTTTTTTGTGGTTTTTTTCTTACCCATAATTTATTTACATTACACTATTTTTTGAAGCCATAGAATCAACTGATTCCTGATAACATAGCATATTCGCATACAATATGGCACAATGCCACATTTGATTGAAATGATTATAAATAATACGCTATTTATTCTAGTTTTAAACCCTAACTAGGCACTTGAACCTACTCTATAAAAGGGTATAAATAAACAAGTGAATCAATGTATTATCATACTTAATTTCCCTGCTTGAACTTGAAATATATTGACCTATCGCTACTTTATTAGTCAACCCAGTAAATAAATCTATTCACACCCAATGATGCAATAATCATAAGTAGTTAAGGCTTCCCCCTTAAACCTATACCTTGTTGTGCGATGTATATTGTAGGTATTTTAATGTGACACATATTAATAAAACGGCTTTAGTGCCTTATTCTTCTGAACAAATGTACACTTTGGTCAATAACGTAAGTGATTACCCCTTATTTTTACCGTGGTGTAAAACCGTAACTATTCACTCTTCTTCTGCCAGTGAAATTATTGCCACCATTGCCATGGGTAAAATGGGCTTAGATAAAAGCTTTACAACCATTAATAATTTAGTTGAAAATCAACGTATTAACATGACATTAAAAGAAGGACCTTTTAGCCAATTAGAAGGCTACTGGGAATTTCAATCACTGGGTGATTTAGGCTGTAAAATTAGCTTACACTTAGAATTTGAAATTTCTAATCACCTATTACGCCTTAGCCTAGGCCCTGTTTTTACTAAAATTATCACCACCTTAATGGATTCATTTATTCAACGCGCTAATAAAGTTTATGGATAACAAAACAATGATTACGGTAGAAGTTGCCTATGCAAAACCTGAAGAGCAGCTTATTTTATCTTTAGAGGTGGCAGAAGGTACGCTGGTAAGTGACGCGATTGAGCAATCAGGTATTTTAAGCCACTTTCCCGAAATTGATATAGAAACCAGTAAACTAGGTATTTTTAGTAAAGCGTGTACAGGAAAAACAGTGCTACGTGCCTATGATCGGATTGAAATTTATCGTGCCTTAATTGCAGATCCTAAAGAAGTGCGTAAACGACGTGCTGCAGAAGGCAAAAAAATGAATAAAGGGGGAGGGGCTGAAAAGAAATAACCGCTGTACAACAGTTATCCTCATTGTACATTGGCTATTTTTTAGTTTCTATCCTATAAAATAGGTGAACGTTGTTCTTCAGGTAGTGTATTAGGCGTAGAGCTTGGACGTGCAGTACCTATTTTCACATCACCTTCTACTCGGGTTAAACGTTGTTGTGTATCAAAAAATAGGCTAATACTGCGTTGTTGACGTATATCACCACCAGCCTGAAAGCTATAAAGGTAATCCCAACGCTGTTGATGAAAGACATCAATAATAAGTGGTGTCCCCATAATAAAGCGTACTTTATTAGCAGGCATTTGCAAGACCAATTGATCTAACATTTCTTGGGTTACCACATTACCCTGTTGAACATCAATTTTATGCACTGCACACGCAGATAGAAACAGGCATAAAAATAGGGTAGTAAAACGAGAAACTCGTAACATGATTGTCACCGTGTATAAAATCTGAATTGTATAGCGTACTATAACGTTGATGTAAATTCAGTTCAAAACACATGATATTAATATATATGTGTTCACATTTTTTATTATGCTGAACTAATGTGATAGCGCATTTTACCCAACATCAGGGAAAAAATATATGGAAAGCCATGATCTTAAAAAAGCAGGTCTAAAAGCCACATTGCCTCGTATTCGTGTCTTACAGTTATTGGGAAAAAATGACAAACGTCACATGAGTGCAGAAGATGTTTATAAAGCACTCTTGGAAGCGGATGAAGATGTAGGTTTAGCAACGGTATACCGTGTTTTAACCCAATTTGAAACAGCAGGTTTAGTCACGCGTCACCATTTTGAAGGTGGTTTATCAGTTTTTGAGCTGAATAAAGGGCATCATCATGATCACCTGTTATGTGTAGACTGTGGCAAAATTGAAGAGTTTATTGATCCAATCATTGAAGAAAGGCAACAAAAAATTGCTGATGAAAAGGGTTTTGATATTGATGACCATTGTTTATATGTGTATGCAAGTTGCCGTAATAAAAAAAATTGTCCCCATTACCAAAAGTTAAAAAATGAGGAATTATAAGTATTAAGTATTACTATAAAAAGTAATATTTATTAGTCTATTGCCACTTTATTTGTTATGTTATTTTTACTCGCATTAAAAATAAAATGATAGAAGTTTATTTAATGCAGTCATAATAAATAAAAGGAGGCTTTAGTGAGTTCTAGCTATCAAGCACACTTATATCCACGGCTTAATATGGCTATTTTTTACAGTCCTGCACGTATTTTTCATACATCTCTCCAGTCATTAATCACTATAGATTTTGAAGGGGTACGTGTATATAGTCATGATCTGATACCTATTGGAGAAAAATTAATCATCACTTTATTTTTCCCTGATGAAACTGAACTTTCTTGTACTGTTCGTGTCGTGTGGAGTCAAATGGTCACCTTATTGGATAGTGCACCCTATGAAATAGGCTTAGAATTCTTAGATATCCCCCAAGCATCTCAACAGTATTTAAATCAATACCTACAACAACTAGAAACCGTATGACTATTGCAACTATTTATCATAACCCTCGCTGTAGTAAAAGCCGCGCTACACTTACCCTACTAGAAGCACAAGCTGTAGACATTGAAATTATTGAGTATTTAACTACCCCCCCTAGTGTTGAGCATTTACTTGCTTTATGCCAACAACTTAATAAAAAGCCTGTCGAGCTTATTCGTCATAAAGAAGCTGTATTTAAAGAATTGGGACTATCCCTCACAGATACACATAATGATGAAAAATGGTGTCAAATCATGCATGATAATCCAAAATTGATTGAACGCCCTATTGTGACCTGTAATGAAAAAGCTGCCCTAGGTCGCCCTCCCGAAAACGTACTTACTTTATTTTCATAAATTATTCATTACGCCCCCTATGTCTACCTCTACTGATTTTTTTATGCCTGCTGAATGGCATTCTCATGATTGTTGTTGGATGGGCTGGCCATGTCGTCCGCAAAGTTGGCCATTTCCCTTAGAACGTGCCCAAGCTGCTTATGCACGGGTTGCCAATGCTATCGCTGATTTTGAAAAGGTGAAGTTATTAGTTCACCCTCAGTATTTAGCCTCTGCCCAACAACATTGTGGTACTCACCCTAATATTAGCCTCATTTCTATGCCAATGAATGATGCATGGCTACGTGATACAGGGGCAACTTTTGTTATGAGCAAACAGCAGGATATTAAAGGAATCAGCTGGGGGTTTAATGGCTGGGGGGGTAGTCACAGTGATGTAGAGGATGATGCAGCATTAGCAGAACGTTTACTCTCTCACAGTAATATTTCAGTGGAACATATTCCATTAGTATTAGAAGGTGGCTCTATTCATGTTGATGGGGCAGGCACTTTATTAACTACAGAAGAATGTTTGCTGCATCCATCTCGCAACCCTGAATTAACAAAAGCAGAGATTAGCCAGCAATTACAACAGGTATTGGGGATAAAAAAAATCATCTGGTTAGGACAAGGTTTGGCCGATGATGAAACCGCAGGACATGTGGATAATATTGCTTGTTTTGCCCGAGAAGGAGTAGTGATAGCCTTAACAACAGAAGATAAGCAAGATAGTAATTATCAGGCATTACAGGATAATTTACAGCGTTTACGTGCTGCAACCGATGCCCAAGGACGTAAATTAGAGGTAATTACCATAGCGCAACCTGCTTACCGTCATGATCCTTATTTAAATCATCGGATGGCGTTGTCTTACATTAATTACTATATGGCAAATAATGCCATCATTGTTCCAATTTTTAATGATCCTGCTGATGCAGCCGCTTTAGCAACCTTAGCTACTGTTTTTCCTAATCGTGAAATAGTGGGCGTAGAGGCATTAGATATTGTTTATGGTGGAGGCTGTATACATTGTATTACACAGCAACAGCCTGCTGTGATGCCATAAAAAACCTACCCCAACTCTTGTAGGTTGAGTAGACGAAGGAAACCCAACATTAAGGCTCGGTGGTTTTTTTGTTGAGTTTCGTACCTCTACCCAACCTACACATTTTCCCTCAAAATCACCCCAAATATATCAGCACAGTTTTATCAATCAACGCACTTATTTTATCTAGATTACTTCTCATAAAATTATGTGAATACACATTAGGGCAGCGTACAAATACCGCTTGGTCACTTTCATAGGCGCGGGTGGGGAGCACAAAGTTCATATAGTCGGATTTTTTGATATCCTCGCTTAATGCTTGTTGGATCGCTTGCCATGTTTCATAAGCGGGGAAAATATCATGGGCTTGTTTGGGGGTTGGTTTGTCGCGGTTCACGCCAATAATCCCTGTGATTTTTTGACTGGTTTGCTGGTGTTGGCTTTGAGTAGGA
>Ga0193958_1000476_pt1 | contig 14898 bp, 12 predicted proteins | sample FB_1_MG_FD_140320 | JGI IMG/M metagenome (GOLD analysis project Ga0193958, IMG submission 140320) | Microbial mat bacterial communities from the Broadkill River, Lewes, Delaware, United States - FB_1_MG | ecosystem: Environmental > Aquatic > Freshwater > River > Microbial mats | place: USA...
AAGATTCTATCAGTAGCATCAATAACAATCCAGTCTTTTTTAACATCAACTTGATGTAAGCTTTGTGTAAATTTCATTTGAAATATATCCTTTCTTAAAAATAAGTTCGGAATAATATCCGTTTATACTTACAAGAAGCTTAAATTAAGTGTTATATAAGTTTTAATTTTAAAACATTAGTTTCAGCACAATTTTTATATAATAACTTATGTTTAATAAAGAATTTTTAAAAACCTTAACAGTCTTATATGTAGAAGATGATGATAACATAAGATCATCATTATCTAACATTTTTACTAAAATATTTGCAGAAGTAATTATATGTAATGATGGAGATGATGGTATAAACCAATTCAAGCATTATACACAAGAACAACAATCAAAGATTGATCTTGTAGTTAGTGATATTAATATGCCAAATAAAAATGGTATAGAAATGGTACAAGAAATACGTGAACTTGATCAAGATATTCCAGTTATATTTACAACTGCACATGGCGAGTCTGATTATTTAATGGAAGCTATTAAATTAAAAATAGCATACTATGCATTAAAGCCAATCAATACTTCTGAACTTCTTGATAACATATCAAACTTTTGTATGGCAGAACACAATAAAGAATCCATAAAAGAAAAATCTCAACAAATTATTCAATATATGGATATTATAAATAATATAACCTCTATATTTAAAGTTGATACAAAAGGTGTAATTGTTGAAGTTAATAATCTTCTTTGTGAAATTTCTCAATATACAGAAGATGAATTAATTGGTATGCATATTGATAATATACTGCATAAAGATACTATATTAAAAACCTTTAACGATACATTAGCTCTAATTGATACAAATGAAGTTTTTAAAGGGAAATTGAAGTTTAGTTCTAAGTTTGGGAATACTTTTTATATGAGTTCTTCAATTATCACCTCAAAAAATGAATATTCATCTGAAATAGAAGGATACATTTATATCTGTATTGACCAAACTGATGATGAAATTGAAAAACAACAAACTATGCAAAGAGTCAGAAAAAATATGATTCAACAAAGAACAAAAGAATCAGATCTCATCAGAACAGCAAAAGAACTAGAAAATGAAATAGAAAAAATAAAAGCTTCTTCCATTAGTAGTAAAGATACTAAGGTTATTATGGCTGCTTTAGCGAAAGAGAAACAAAAAGTTGTTATTTTAAATACTCAAATTTCTCATTATGAAGAACAGATTGTAAAGCTTACTCAACAAAAACAAAAAATTGATGGAGATGAAAAAGTTAAGAAATTAGAAGCTATGAAAAAAGTGCAAGATCATGCAAATGAAAAAGAAAAGTTTCAATCTAAAATAATAGAACTTCAAGCATTAGTTTCTAAACTTGAATCAAAACTAAAAGCGAAAAGTGTAGATTAATTTACTTTTCTTTTTTGACTACCGGTATCTCTACTGGTTTAGGTGGTTCTTTAACATCTTTATAATCTAGTTGTTCTCTTTTAAAAAGTACATAATCAGTAACTAATTTATGATTAGTAGAACTTTTTGTAAAATCTTCATTTTCTGTTAATTTTAACATTAAACTTTCCATTGATATTAAGCTATTTGTTGCAAGTTCCTCTTCAAGCTCAGCATGTTTTCTCATAACTGTATCAAAAGCATAATTGTAATGATAAGCAAGTACACCTTTACCATGTAAAGTTTTTTTAATCGATACCCAATTAGAAAATATAATTTCCCATGCACGTTTTTGATCATCAGTAATACATAAATTTGTGATAATTGCTTTCCATTTATAAAGGCCAAAATATGCTTGATGACTTGACCAAAGTTCTGCTATCCACCAATCTTCAAATTTAGGAAGACCTCTAAACGCAGGGAGTTTATCCTCTTCGATATTTTCATGTATATTTGCAAGTAAAACAGAAAAATGTAAAATCACAATACATATTTGGGAGTTTAATTGTCCTAGTTCTTTTATATTTTCATCTTTTAAATTTTTGGTCAACTCTTCAAAGTCTTTTTTGATCTCACTTAATTTACTTGCTAGTTCTGCATGAATAGATAAATTTAAAGCAATCATTTTTGAAGATATTTCAAATAATTCCCTATCTTCAATATAGCAATCCTCTTTTAACTCGTCTAAAATAAGCATCGCTTCAAGTTTTTCGTCATTGCTTTTGGTTACATCTCGTTTAAGCCGTACTTTTTGATAGTTTAGGTAGTTTTTTCTCTCTATTGCTTCTTTTATTCTCTCTTTTTCTTCAAGTTCACTCATATCTTGAAGCATAAGTTCTTTTAGTTTTTCTCTATGTCTTTCTAGCTGTTCTTGTGCGTTTTCTAAATTTGTTTCAGCAGAAGCCTTCCCCATAAAGGAAAGTTTACTTTCTCCTGATTCATGATTTGACAACTGTTTTTTGATAGATTTAATTACATTTTCATTATCTTTAATCATCTCTTCTAATGCAATAATTACTTTCATAGTTTACTCCAAATTTTGTGATTTGATTTGTATTTTATATATCACTATCCATTGTACTTAATATAAAATTAATTTAATATAAATAATAATTTTATAAAAACCCCGTTAAGTCTAATACATTATTGCAATTTAGAAATTTAAATTTGATAAAAATAATTATTTTTTTATTTTCAAAATCACTCCTGATTCTATGTGAGAAGAATATGCAAACTGATCGAATAGTGCAAACTTTTCTATTGTATGTGTTTTTGTTAACTCTTCTAGATCTCTATGAAGTGTTTCAGGATTACATGAGATATAAATGATATTGTCAAATTCCTGAGATAATAGTGTTGTAGTTACATCAAGTCCTGCGCGAGGTGGATCTAAAAAAATTGTACTAAAGTTATAATCATCAAGATTTACATCTTTCATTCTTGTAAATTCTCTCACTTTATTTCTAGCTTCCACAAACTCCTCACTAGACATTCTTATAAAATTAATATTTTCGACATTATTGAGTGCACAATTTTCTTTTGCAGACTTAATAGATGTTTTACTAATTTCAGTTGCAATTACCTTATCAAATTTTTTTGATAATGGTATAGTAAAATTACCACCACCACAATATAATTCACATAAGTCATCTGTAGGGTTAATATTATTTAAAACCCATTCAATCATTTGGATATTAACATTTTGATTTGGTTGAGTAAATCCACCCTCTTTATACATAAACTTAAAATCATCACCATTTATATTTAAAGTTTCTTCTATACAATCATTTGTCAAAATAACTTTTTGTTTTCTACTTCGCCCTATAATTTTAATACCAAATTTCTTTTCTAATTCTTTTGCTTTTAAGTTCCATTTTTCTTCTAATTTTCTATGATAAATTAAGGTAACTAACATATCTGAAGTAGTAGAACTTAAAAACTCTATAGTAAAAAGTTTATAGTTTAATTCAGGGTCTGATTGTAGACTCTCTAATAAAATAGGCATAAGTTTTGAAATATCTTCACATACCATACTACATGAATTTATAATTAAAGTATTTTTTTCTATGTCATTCATCGCATAATCTAGTTTATAGTTATCATTTTCATCAAATGTTTTCCATATTCTAAACTCAGCTCTATTTCTAAATGCTCCATCTTTACTTCTTATAATATCAATATCTGAAGTCCACAAATTTTTAAATCTCTCTTTTTCAGTATCAATTTTTTTTGATAATTGATCATCATAAGAAAGTCCTCCGAGATTACAACTACCACACACTCCGAAATATTCACAAGTCATTTAGTATCCTACATTTTTATTATATTTTATATGCTATTATACCGAATGATAAATAAAAATTTTAAAGAGCAACTAAGCGACTTACTAAACTGTGACATTAAAGCATTATATCCTCTTGCACGAGAGCTGAATAGAAAATTATATTTTTATGTGGGACCTACTAATAGTGGAAAAACATATCAAGCTATGAGTGAGATGATAAAAGCGGACACAGGTACGTATTTAGCGCCCTTACGACTTCTAGCCTTGGAAAACTATGAATCACTCATAAACAATAATACTCCAGCTTCTTTGGTAACTGGAGAAGAAGAGATTTTTGATGAAGAGGCAGGGCATATTTGTTCTACAATTGAGATGATAAATTTTAATCTCGAAGTTGATGTTTGTGTTATTGATGAAGTACAAATGCTTGATGATGAAGATAGAGGTTGGGCATGGGTAAATGCTATTTTAGGAAGTCCAGCAAAAAAAGTTATTATGACGGGAAGTGTAAACACTCTTGATATTATCAAGAAAATAGCTGCTTATTTAGATGAAGAACTTGAAGTTGTAAAATTTAAAAGAAAAAATCCTCTTAAAGTAGATGAAAAACACACAAATTTAAAAGATATCAAGCCTGCAACTGCCCTTATTGCTTTTAGCAGAAAAGAGGTTTTAGGACTTAAAGCGAAACTTAGTAAATTTCATACTGTATCGGTATTATATGGAAACTTAAGTCCTGAAGTAAGAAAAGAGGAAGCTAAAAGATTTAGAGAAGGGAAAAGTGATATTTTAGTTGCTACAGATGCTATTGCTATGGGATTAAATCTGCCTATTAAACATATACTTTTTACAACTGATCGAAAATTTGATGGAAAAGAAAAACGCCCTCTTACTCCAAATGAAGTGATACAAATTGCAGGTCGTGCTGGTCGTTATGGTCAACATGAAGTGGGTCATATTGGTGGTACTTCGGGAACTGTATTAAATCATATAAGAGAGATGTTTACCTCTCCCATGAAAACTATTAAACCACCTGTAAAAGTAAAAGCTACACAAGTTCAAGTAGAAGAATTATCTACTCATTTAGGAACAAAAAACTTAACTACTATTTTAAAATACTTTTCAAAACACATGAAATATGATGGGCCTTTTGAAGCTGTGAATCTAAAAGGAATGCTCGAACTTTCACTTATGTTAGATCAAAAAGAAGATTTAAGTTTAGATGACAAATATATGTTAAGTAATGCTCCTATTAATACAAGATCACCATTAATTTTAAATGGTTATAAAAAGTATGTAAATGCAATCATAACACATAGTGTAACAAAATTTAGACTCTCAACTAAAATTGGTGGAATTGCAAGAACACAATTAGAGCTCTTACAAGCAGAAGATGAAGTGAAAAAAATATCACTTTATCTTTGGCTATCATACAAGCTTCCTAACCTATTTCCCGATAAACAAAAAGCAGAATTATATAGAGTAGAGATAAATAATTTTTGCGAGAATTCACTTAAATCTAATAAACGATTAAAACCTATGGAAAATAGAAGTAGAAATAGAAATGATGGAAACAATCGTTACCAAAAAGACAGGTATAAAGAGAATTCACGAAGTTACAATAAATCTTATAACGATCGAGACAATAGAGCTAGAAATAAATATAAAGACAATACAAGTGATAAAAATACACAGGAAAATGAAAAAAAAGACTCGCACAATGAGAATCGAAGTCCAAGAAGACGTCGCAGAAGACAAAGGTAAAAATAACTATTTTTCGATATAATATAATCAAATATACATAAAAGAGAGTACATCATGCAATCAAATCTATCTATTATTATCCTTGCAGCTGGTAAGGGAACTAGAATGAAATCATCTATCCCAAAAGTTCTTCATAAAATGTCAGGTAAAGAGATGCTGTATTACTCAATTGAAGAAGCAAAAAAGCTTTCAGATGATATCCATGTAGTTCTATATCACCAATCAGAGCTAGTACAAAGCTCTATGGAACAATATTTTGATGATATCAACTACCATATCCAAGATCATGACAAATATCCAGGAACTGGTGGAGCTGTTATGGGAATTACCCCTAAACATGAAAAAGTACTTGTTTTAAATGGTGATATGCCTTTAATAGAAGCAGAAGAATTAAAACAACTAACAGAAGATGATAATACTCACCACGCACAAAATCAAAAACTTACTATGTCTGTATTAAACTTATCATGTGCAGATGGTTATGGAAGAGTGATCATAGAAAAAGGTAAAGTATCAAAAATTATTGAGCAAAAAGACTGTAGTAGTTATGAGTTAGACATTGTAACAGCTAATGCAGGAATATATTGTTTTGATACTGAATTTTTATTAGAAAGCCTTCCAAAGTTATCAAATGACAATGCACAAAAAGAATATTATATAACTGACTTAGTTGAGATCGCAGTAAATGAAGATATTTCTATAAAACCAGTAGTTGTAAAAGAGGAAAACTTCAAAGGTGTAAACAGTAAATTTGACTTAGCTAATGCAGAAGTAATTCATCAAAATAGAATAAAAGAAAATTTCTTAAAAGCTGGTATCTCCATGAAACTACCTGATACTATTTATATAGAACATGGTGTATTAATCGAAGGGGAAACAACTTTAGAAAATGGTGTAACACTTCTAGGAAACAGTAAAATCATTAACTCTGTTATCAAAACAAATAGTATAGTTGAAGATTCTATTATTGAAAATAGTGATATAGGACCAATGGCAAGAATTAGACCATTAAGTATTTTAAAAGACACACATATTGGAAATTTCGTAGAGATAAAAAAATCAAAACTTACAGGTGTTAAAGCTGGTCATTTAGCATATTTAGGTGATAGTTGTATAGAAGAAGGAACAAACGTAGGAGCGGGAACAATTACATGTAATTATGATGGTGTAAACAAGCATAAAACTATCATAGGGAAAAATGTATTTATTGGTTCAGATACACAGCTAGTCGCTCCCGTTACAATAGAAGATAATGCAATGGTAGCAGCAGGTAGTACAATCACAAATAATGTAAAATCTGGTGACTTAGCACTTAGTAGAACAAAACAAAAAACTGTCACAGGATTTTTTCACAAGTTTTTTAAACAGCCTAAAAAATAACACTTAGCCTATTTTATGGCATCATTTGCTCAACATGTAAATACAGCTGTAGTAATCTCAGGTATTACTATAGCTCCTTTATATTCATCGTCATTAATAGATATTAATCAAGCTTTAGCATTATTGTTTTTTGGAATGATAGGTGGAATTTTACCAGATATTGATCTTGAAAATTCAAAACCTATTCAGATAACTTCAAGTATTTTGTCAATATTTATTCCACTATTAGCAATACTTACCTTACTCGAAAGTCTTTCCATATCTAAGATGTTATTTATTTGGTTTTTATCTGCAATGTTACTTCACTTTTTGATCTTTAAAATATTGCTTCATTTAACTATTCATCGTGGAGTGATACACTCTATCCCTATGGGATTATTATTTGCACAAATTATTAATATTTTATTTTATACTGTATTGGAATTTGAAGAACTTTTCTCTTTACTTTGTGGTATATTCTTATTTTTAGGATTTGTAATACATCTAATTCTAGATGAGATAGTAAGTCTCAATGCATTTGGGATGAGTTTTAAAAAATCCTTGGGCAGTGCTTTGAAATTTTATGATAAAAACAATCTCATAGGTTCAGTAGTATTATATCTATCAATAATTATTTTACAAGTAATTTATCCAACAAATTTTGAGCATTTGATAAGTATTTTCACTTCCTTTAAAAATATAAATCTTTAAATAAATTTTGCAAACCTTAATATATAAAAAATATCCAATACATAGGTAATAACTAAAAGAAAATTATTGTATACTTATTTAAATTTATTAATAAAGGTTTAGTTATGTTTGCGATGTATGATGATGATGGTTTAAACTTCAGAAGTAGTATCGACCATCTATATAATGTTCATGAAATATCACCTTCCCAAAAGCTTAAAAATAAAGTAAAAGATGAAGATCAAAACAAACAAAATTTTCAAGAGTCACTTTACAAAGGTAAAATTACAGAAGAAGCAACTAACGCTTATAAACAAATGACTAATCTAGATACGAGAGTTGATATATATCATGTTGAGCAAATTATGTCTCAAAAGGTTATTACCGTCACTGATGATAAAACTATTATGGAATGTTATGATCTCATGAAAGAGCATACAATACAACAACTTCCTATTATCGCAGATAATCAGCTTCATTTAAAAGGGATAATCACAAGACATGATATATTAAAATTTCTTGTTAATGATTTAGAATATGCAGATGAAAACTTTCATAAAACAATAGAACATATATCATCAAAAAAAATTATAACTACTGATCCTATATCTGATATCCGCAGAGTTTCACAAGTTATGTTAGACTTTAATTTAAATGCTATTCCAGTAGTAAATTCTGATGATATTTTAGTAGGAATTGTATCAAGAAATGATATAATAAAAGCCGTAGCATCGCTACCACATCTTCAATTATGGGCATAAAATGACAAATTACGAGTTATTAGAAATCACTAAACCATTAACTGTTTTATATGTAGAGGATGACGAAATTGTTGCAAAAAATATGCAAAAAATTTTGTCAAAACTTTTTGACAATGTAATATACGCAACAAATGGTCAAATAGGATTAGAACAATTTCAATCTCACGATATAGATATCATTATTTCAGATATAAATATGCCTGAATTATCTGGTATTAATATGCTTAAAGAGATTAAAAAAACAAATATTAAAGTTCCTGCTATGCTTATTACTGCACATCAAGAATTAGAGTATTATGAAGATGCTATGGAGCTTAATGTTGATGCATATTTAAATAAACCTATCAATGTTGACAAACTTATCGAAAAAATTAAAAATGTTGCTATCCATATAAAAAAAACAAAAGCTCTAGATAACAGTTATGAAACATTAACAAATGCAAATCAAAAGCTTCTTGACATTGGGTATAAAATCACATCACAAAAAGATTTTACGAAAATATTAGAGACTATTTTATTAGGTGCAAAAGAATTATCAAATTCAGATGGTGGAACACTGTACTTGTATAACGAAAAAGACGATACTTTAGAATTTAAAATTGCTACAAACGACACATTAAAAATCCACAATAACAATATTAATTGGAAACCTCTTAATATTTTCAATGAAGATAAAAATACAATTAACGTAAAAAATGTTGCCGTTGTATCAGCAATGAAAGACAAATTGATAAATATTCCTGATGTTTATAAATCAGAGGAATTCGACTTTGCAGGTGCAAAAGCATTTGATGAAAACCAAAAATATCAAACTAAATCTATGTTAGTAATTCCAATGAAAAATAAAGATAATGAACTTGTTGGTGTTATTCAGCTGATCAACAAACTATCAAATGGTCAAATTATCTCATTTACTAATGAAGATGAAATTCTTATAAAAGCAATGGCTTCCTTGGCTACAATGATTATAGAAAATAATCAACTTGTAATCGATTTAGAAGCTCTTCTTTATGGATTAATCAATTCTGTAAATAAAGCACTAAGTGAAAAATCAAAATATACACAACAACACAATGATAATGTTGCCGTTCTTACAAATATAATTGCAGCAGGAATTAATAATAATAAAACTATCTATCCCGATATTGAATATACAGATATTGAAATGGAAGAGATAAGACTTTCTGCTATGCTACACGATATAGGAAAAATCACAACTCCTGTACATATAATGGATAAAGCAACTAAATTGGAAACTATCTACGATAGACTACACACAATTAAATTAAGATTTGAATTGCTCAAAAAAGATATTGAGATATCATTTCTTAAAAATGAGATTACGGAAGAGATTAAAAACGAAAAAATCGTAGAATTAGATAATGATTTTGTACTTATTGAAAAACTAAACAATGGTGAATATTTTGCAAAAGATGAAGAGTATGAAAGAGTAGAAACTCTTGCTAAAGATTCTGATTATACTTTATTGACAAAAGATGAATTGTACAATTTATCTACACGAAAAGGTACTCTAACAGCAGAAGATAGAGAGATTATCAATAATCATGTTGTTATGTCTTATGAGATGATTAAAGAGTTACCTTTCCCTAAAAAATTTAAAGATGTCCCAAAAATTGCATGTTCACACCATAAAACAATTGATGGTGGGGGATATGCTTCAAAAGAGATTATAGATTTAGAATTAACTTTAAAAGATAAAATATTAGTTATTGCTGATATCTTTGAAGCTCTAAGTTCAAAAGATAGACCATATAAAGCACCAAATACACTAAGTCAAATATTTAGAATATTTACATTTTTAATAAAAGACAATAAAATTGATAGATATTTAGTTCAAATGTTTTTTGAAGATGGCCTCTATTTAGAGTATGCTAAAGAACATTTTGAAGAATCTCAAATGGAAGATATACAAGAGGATATACAAAAGTTTTTTAACTAACTTTTAATTTGGTGACTTGTTATATATTCAGTCACCTTACTCTTCACCTCTTCCCTTATAACAACAACCAAATCCATCAAATATACATCTTGTTCTAAGTTTAATAAAGTGAGCTTCACCATGTCTTTTGCAGTTGTTACTATAGAAAAATTTGGATATTTATTCTGAATATTCAAAATATCTTCTTGAGTAAAACTATAATGATCAGGAAAACTTATCATTTCTACACCTTGAGGTAAATATTCTAATAAACGGTAAGGTTTTGAAATAGCTGTAAGAAGTACAGTATTGGAAGGTAATTCAGAAATAATTTCATTTTGACTATTTTTAAAACTAACTTCTCTTTTAAAATCTATGTTTTCTTTTAAAATGCAATCTGCAAATGAATACATCATTTTTGAGTCTCTATACCCACCACTTGGTAAACAAAAAATATTTGTTGGTTCATCTTTTGGTCGTAAAAGTAAGTCATATTTTAAAATTTCATGTTTACCATAACCATCATCTAAAAAAACAACCTTACAACCCAACTCTTTTGCTTTTATTATTGCTTCTGACCTATTTTCTGATACTATTATTGTAGCTTTTGATAAAGAGTTCGCTAAAAGCATCGCTTCATCTCCACTCACACCTACACCCTCTAGTATATTACCCTTATTTGAAACCACATAAAGACCTTTAGAAGCTCTACCATAGCCTCTAAGTACTACTGCTATATCATTATACTCTTGAGCTAAAGCAATAGTAACAGGAGTCTTTCCAGTACCACCTACAAGTAAGTTTCCAACACTAATTACTGGTATACCAAAATATAAAGGTTTTTTTGAAACTCTCTTAAAAGTTGTAATAAGACAGTAAAGTAATGTAAGAGGAAGAAATAATAATCCAATTATTCTTTGAAAAGGGGTAGGAAAGAACAGATATTGTTCTATCCATTTTACTAAAAAGCTATTCAAGCTTTTAGATCCATTGTTTCGCTATTTTTTTAATATTATTACATACATAAAGTACATCTTCATCACTCATAGATGGATAAATAGGTAAAGATAAAATTTGTCCATATGTAGTTAAAGCATTTCCATATGTAGTAATTTTAAGCTTATATTTCTTTTTGTAATATGTTAAAAGATGTAAAGGTATATAGTGTAAACCAGTAGAGATACCTTGCTCTTTTAGTGCTCGAGCAAATCCATCTCTATTTTTTGTTACTTTAATAATATATTGACTAAAAATATGTTCTTCATCAAAAGTAGGTAAAGATACATGTTTTAAATCTGTAAGCTCTTTATTGTATAACGATGCAATCTCTTGTCTTCTTTCACAAAAGCTATTTGTTTTGTAAAATTGAGCAAGATTAAATGCTGCTTCTAATTCAGTCATATCATACTTATATCCGATATCTACAACATCGTAAATATAGTCAATATTTCCAAATTCATCAAAACTACTGTTTATTGCATGTGTTCTTAATAGTCTTGCTCTATTAGCTAAATCTTCATTCTCTGTAACAATAAATCCACCCCTACTAATAGGCGTTTTACTATTTGAATAGTTTGTTGAAAATATTGTCATATCAGCAGATAAAGAACCAATCATCTCATCTTTATACATAGCTCCTAATGCACTTGTTGCATCTTCTATTACAATAAGATCATATTTTTTTGCAATTGCATAAATTTTGTCTAAATCTGGAATTCCACCTGCAACAAAAGTGATCATTAAAGCTCTTAATTTTTTAGAGTTATTTTCTTCTAAATACTCTTCAAGTTTATTGATATCAATATTAAAGCCATCAGATGCAATATCTATAAAAATAGGCTCCGCATCAAAATGTCTTACAGTTTCAGGTAAGTTTACAAAAGAGTTTACACTCATGATAACTTTATCTGCACGCTTAAGTTCCATTGCACTTAAAGCTAAATGTAGTGCACTAGTTGCATTGTTTGTAGCTATTGTGTGTGTAGCACCTACAAAATCACCTATCTCTTTTTCTAACTCTTCAACTCTACTAACTGATGAAACTTCTTGATTTAATACTGATAGAACAGCATCTTTTTCTTCTTTATCTATTGTTGATTTAAAAAAAGGTATTGTTCTTTCATTTTTAACAGTTTTTACCATCTATTTTTCCTTTTATATTTAGAAGCTTATTTGTGCGATTGTTGGTAGTTTTGATTTAAAAGCATTTGCTTTTACTCTATATTCTAACATATCTATTAACTTCTCATCTATCCCTAAAGATAGTAATTCTTTTTTTGTTTTTTCTTGGTCGATTAATTGTTTTAACACATCATCCATAACTTTATATGTAAAACCAAGTTCCTCTTCATCACTTTGACCTTCCCAAAGATCAGCACTTGGTTTTTTATTTATGATAGCATCAGTCACACCTAAAAATCTTGCAAATTCAAAAGCATCTGATTTGTACATCTGTCCAATTGGATTGATTGCACAAGCGGTATCTCCAAATAATGTTCCATATCCAAGTAATATTTCTGATTTATTACTTGTACCAACTACTAGTGAACCATCTCTTGCGCTAATATCATATAGAACTGACATTCTCATTCTTGCACTAAAATTTCCAATTCGTAAAGGAGTTGGATTTTGAACATTATCAAAGTACCCCCGTACCATTGGTGCAATTTCAACTACTTCATAATCAATATCAAACTTTTCACAAAGCTCTTTTGCATCATTTATACTTGCATCACTAGATAAGTGCGATGGCATCATCACCCCAGAAAAATTTTTACCAAAAGCTTCTTTACATAAAACAGATACTATGGCAGAATCAAGTCCTCCACTAATACCCACTACAACTCTCTCTAAACCAATTTGAGAAACTTCTTCTTGTAAAAAAGATATCATTTGTGCTTTAATATTTTTCCAGTTCATTAGCGTCCTTTAAGTTTTAATTATTATAGCAAATTTAATATTAATCTTAATTCTATGAATAAAATTAGTTTGTAATTAAATTGTAATTAAATTGTAATATTTTATAATACAATATTATGAATTATGGAGTATCGATGGAAAAAATGATAGACGTGGATGGGATACAAGTACCCTTAGAGGATTTAATTAAAGCTTTTAAGGAAAATACAGACAAGCAATCAATTCAAAACAAAGCAATTTCAAAACGTCAAGATGAGCAAGCACTAAAACCCTTTCAGGCAGAACTTATTAAACTACAACAACATTTGGAAAAAAATGATCAAAAGATGATTATCCTTTTTGAAGGTCGTGATGCTGCAGGTAAAGGTGGAACTATCAGAAGAGTTACAAGATACATGGATGAAAAGCACTATAGAGTTGTAGCATTAGGAAAACCAACTCAAGAACAAAAATCTCAATGGTTTTATCAAAAATATATCCAACACTTTCCTCGTGGTGGAGAGATAGTTTTATTTGATAGATCTTGGTATAACAGAGCGATGGTAGAGTCTGTATTTGATTTTTGCACAAAAAAAGAATACGAAGACTTTATGGAAAGTGTTACAGGTTTTGAAAATGATCTTACTCGACAAGGGACAATTTTAGTAAAACTTTACTACAGCGTAACAAAAGAGGAACAAGCAAGAAGGTTTGAACGACGCCAAAATGATCCTTTAAGACAATGGAAATTGAGTGAAATAGATATGCAAGCGCAAGAAAGATGGGATGATTTTACAAATACAAAATATAATATGGTAAAACAAACACACACTCATAATGCACCATGGACTATTATACGATCAGATATTAAACAAAAAGCAAGGCTAGAATCTTTAAAAGTAATCTTAAATTCTGTAGATTATGAAAATAGGGATGATGATTTAGATTTTTCTTTAGATCCAGAAATTGTTATCTCAGGAGCAAGAGAGATTGAGATTATGGATGCACAAAGAACTGTTAATGGAAAATTTACAAACTAGGAGATTTTCTCTTAGTTTACAATTTCGTTTAACTTAAGTGGCAATGATAAAGTAAAACAAGCTCCTTTACATTGAATATTTTTATAAAGATACTCTACATTATCCACAGTAATACTTCCATACATATGTTTTACAATAATCTCTTCACACATATACAACCCAATACCGGTACCTTGAGCTTTGTGTTTAGTAGTAAAGTACGGTTCAAATATTTTACCCATTATATCTTCTGGTATACCCTCGGCATTGTCTTTTACTTGTATAATTAGATGATCATTCTCAAGATAAATATCAACAAAGATATATCTAGGATTACTTGTATCTTGTGTTTCCAAAACATCTTTAGCATTATTTAAAAGATTCATCAATACTTGGATAAGTTCTCCATCTAATCCATAAATTTCCACATCTGAAACATTTTCTACAACTTCTATTTCACTATATTTAAATTTCGATTCTAATAGTTTTATTGTCTTTCTATATATACTTTCAATACTAAATAATACTCTTTTTTTATTTGGTTTGAAAAAATCTCTAAAATCATCAATTGTTTGAGAAAGATGTTGTGCAGAGTTATTTATCTCTTCTAAAGCATAAATCTCTTTTTTTTCTGTCATCGTTCCAAATTTCTTTTGTACAATTATCCCTGTAGAAGCAGTACTAATAATACTTAAAGGTTGTCTCCATTGATGTGCTATGTTTTCAAGCATCTCACCCAT
>Ga0193958_1000477_pt1 | contig 14892 bp, 17 predicted proteins | sample FB_1_MG_FD_140320 | JGI IMG/M metagenome (GOLD analysis project Ga0193958, IMG submission 140320) | Microbial mat bacterial communities from the Broadkill River, Lewes, Delaware, United States - FB_1_MG | ecosystem: Environmental > Aquatic > Freshwater > River > Microbial mats | place: USA...
AAGACGGTGATGTCATAGAGCCTTTAAAAAATGTAGAAGTTATACGTGATTTAGTTGTAAATATGGACAAGGCTTATGAGTTTAATGCAAAGTCAAAAGCCTGGATAAATAAAAGTGCATCTACACCCGATGTTAGCCAAGAAAATGAAAAACTAAATGAAGTTCAGAGTGACTGTATCCTATGTGCATCTTGTTACAGTGCTTGTCCGGTGTATGCCGTAAATCCAGAATTTAAAGGACCTTTTTCACTAACACGTGTATATAAATATGTAAGTGATGTTAGAGACTCCGATGCAAAAGAAAAAATAGATGTTATTCAAACTAGCGGTATTTGGGATTGCACCTTATGTAATGAGTGTACAATGGTCTGTCCACAAGATATCTCAAGCAAAGCCGATATTGAAAAACTTAGAATGAAATCAACTCAATACGGATATATGGATCCAAATTTTGGGAACTTCGGTGGTGGTCTTAGTTTTTAACTAACCATCGTCTGCTTATACTCTGCTAACACTTATATGTGACAATACGAAAATAAAGATAATAAAAAACAAAGGATCTATTATGAAAACTTCAATTTTATCTATTTCGTTAGCATCGTCACTACTGTTTTTAGGTTGTGGTGATTCTTCTAATAATACAAGTAGTCTTAGTACAACAGATATAACAGTTGAAAGAGGACCAGTATTAAATGCAGTCGTTTTAGATGCAGCTGGTCAAGCAGGTGAACATTTAGGTAATGGTGTTTACAGATTTATTGACCCTGAATATCCAGTGGAGAGTTACGGTGGTTATATAGATATGAACAGAAATAACTCTGTCGATGTTGGGGATATAGAAATGAAACAACTTCGCCTAAGAACCAATTCAGGTAAAGTTATGACTTTAGCTACTACATTAGATGGAAATGTAACATCTTTATTAACTGATATAGGTTACTCTGATGAGTTACTTTTTGGACAAACACCTAGCACCAATATGGATATTGCAGCATTGAGCGATGAGCTCTACATGTATTGTTATGAAAACAATATAAGTGATCCTTCCAAAATAGGTCTAAGTCAAATGCAAAATTTACAACAAAAAATCCAGGAGAGAAAATCTTTTTATGAGAGTTCAGGGCTTAGTGCATCAGACCTTGAAGATGATCTTATGAAAGAATTAAATGTTGATATAATTGATGAATCTGATTTAAACAATATAACTACTAACGTCATGGGTACCATGATCAATGCAACACCATTAGCAGAACTAACAGAGGAGCAGAAATATACAATAGCGTATATGTGGAACGAAGAAAAACTAGCAAAAGATATCTATTTAGCACTAAATGAGTTAACTCCTTCAAACACTCTTTATAATATAGCTACAAATGCAGAAACATCTCATATGGCAGCAGTTGAGAACTTAATTCAAAAGTATGATCTGAATATTTTAAATATTGATAGTAACTATACAGGTGGTTACGACTCAGATGCACTATCTGCATATAAAAGTGGTGAGTATAGTATTAAAGATGTAGGTGATCTTTATGATACTCTTTATGAAAAAGGTTCACTCTCTTTAAAAGATGCACTAGAGGTTGGATGTATGGTTGAAGTGACAGATATAAATGATCTAAATGAAGATTTAGAAACAGTTGATGGTGTAGAGGATTTAGTAGCGGTATTTGAGAGTTTAAGACAAGGTAGCTACTCACATTATTGGGCTTTTGATAGAGCTTTAAAAAATATTAATGTTAGTGATGGATGTTGTTCTTTAGGAGATGATTATTGTAAAACTACAGATGAGTATCCAGTATACGAAAATGGCTCTGGTTCAATGAATAAACACGGTAGATTATAAATATCTACCGTTTAAATAAACTTACTAATCTCTATAATACTCACAAGTTATAATTGTGTTATAATTATTAAAACAGTTATAAGGGATTATGTTATGGCGAAGGAACACTCGTTTGATATAACGGCAAAGATAGATTTGCAAAATTTTAAAAATGCTATAAACTTAGTTGATAGAGAAGTAGCAAACAGGTATGACTTTAAAGGGACTACTTATGAGGTCAACTTTAAAGAGAAAGAGAAAGTTCTTGTGTTAGTTGCCTCAAGTGATAACAAACTAGATGCACTAAAAGATATCGTTATATCAAAGTTTTTAAAACAAGGTCTTAGTTCAAAAGTACTAGATGAGTTAAGAGTTGAAGATGCATCTGGTGGAACAAGAAAAGCTACATTTAAAGTTGTTGATTATATAGAGTCAAAAGAAGCTAAAAAAATAACAGCAGATATTAAAAAAATGAAACTAAAAATTACAGCCCAAATTGAGGGTGATAGCATAAGAGTTAAAGGCAAAAATCTTGATGACCTTCAAAAAGTTATGAAAGAGATTCGCTCAGGTGAATGGGAAGCTCCACTTGTCTTTGAAAATATGAGATAATAGTTATGAATAAAATGAGCATAGCTGATGCAGCTGAATTTTTTGGAGTTTCAAAAGAAGCTATTCATAACAGAATAAGACGAGGTTCACTTACTTATGAAGTTCAAGATGGTCAAAAATATGTAAATATAGATGCAAAAACACCTGCAAAAACAAAAAGTACTCCTCAAAAAAAGATGGATAGTATTGATTCTAAATATTATGAATTTTTAGAAGAACAAAACACAAGACTACAAAGCAAAGTAGAAAAACTAGAAAATGAAACAAGATCATTGCGTGATCAAAAAGAACAAATGCTGATCGAAGAAAGAGAAAAAATAGAAAGTATCTACAAAGAAAAAGATGAACAGTTAAAAAATATAATAAATATGATCTCATCTAACTTGATGCTAGAATCAAAACCTGAAATTTCTGATAGCGTTGAAGCTGAAATAGAAACACTTGAAGTTCACAGTGAACCTACTATAGAGGAGAGTTGGATACCTCTAAAGAAGTTTTTAAAAGCAAATGATTATAAAAAAAGTAAACGCAAAAAAATTCAAAAAGAGTTTTATAAAAAAGCAAAAAAAGGTGATAACTCAATTCGTATAAAAAAAGATGAGTGTTATATAGATATAAATAGATTTACTTATGATCTTTCTTAATTACTTTTGAACACCATTAAGTACTGGCACAAAATCACACTCTTCTAACTCTTCACCTATAACATTTTTGCCAGACTTTCTAAAGCGTGTTATAACCTGTTTGTTGCCTTTTTGAAGTGGTGCAACAAGTATACCACCATCTTCTAGTTGATCGAAAAGTTTTGATGGTATTATAGAAGCTGTTGCTGAAAATAATATTCGATCATATGGGGCATACTGTATCCAACCATTTTGACCATCATCTGTACGGACATGTACATTGTGTATGTTTAAAGATTTAAACTTTTGTTTGGCTTGCAAAGAGAGAGATTCTATACGTTCTATTGTAAATACACCACGAAAAAGATTTGACAAAACTGCTGCTTGATAACCACTTCCACAACCTACTTCTAAAACCCTATCAGCACCTTTTGGCTCTAAATACTGAGTCATTTTTGCGACTGTTAAAGGTGAACTGATCCATTGCGCTGATCCTAAAGGTAGTGCATCTAGTTTATAAGCATTATTCCTAAACCCACTTGGCACAAAAGCTTCTCGATCTGTTTTTTCTATAGCATTTTTTACTTCATCACTTAATTTAAAAATTTTATGGCATTCCTCTGCCAAACGTCTTGTTTTTGTCGCTGTTATTCTATCCAATACCTACATCCAAATATTTTCTCATTTTTTTAACCTCGTTATTCTCATATGTACTCTTTAAGCAACTGGCATTCCTTTGTAACAAATGTTCTCCAAAAGGTGTAACAATGGAAGTAATACCTGAACAATCTTCATTTGACGAGTCGCTTGCAATAACATAACACTGGTTTATAACAGCTAAAGCTTGTGTTAGTACTTTGTAATTTTCAGCCCTTAGCTTACCCCACCAAGCTGGTACTAAAATGATATCTGCACCCTCTAGCTTTTGCCATAACTCTTTAAAACGAAGTTCAAAACAGATCAAAATACCAAACTTAATACCATCTATCTCAAAGATAACTAGGTCTTTGTCATCTCCACTAAGCATATAATTGTGTTCGTCGCCTAATCTAAAAAGTCTTGACTTAGCCTGTGTATGAACAACCTTTCCATCTTTAAATACTTTTGCGACATTTAAAATATTTTGACCATCTTTTTCAATCATAGTTAAAATAATTATCTTATCATGAGATACTCTTTTAATCTCTTGTGTTGCATATTTTGAAAACTCACAAACTTCATCCAAGTTATCATAGTCAAAGCCACTAAGGCATACTTCAGGAGCTAGTATGACCGAGTTATTATCAGACTCATCAATTAATTTTATTAATGTATTAAGATTTTGTTTATAAGATTTTGTAGTTACTAGTGAAAGTGAGTATAAGTTTTTAATGATATTCTCCACTAAATTATTTTATGAATTATATCTTTAAAAACTTTAATTAATTATTCTTTATCTTCTTCAAGTTGTTCAACAAATTTTGCTAATAAGTAATCAACACTCTCTAAAACAACGCTATCGATCTCATCTGGTTCACTTTCAATAAAGTCAGTAGCCTGATAAGTGATTGCAAATGTTTGTGTACCATCTTTTCTAAAAGTCTTTACTTCCTCTCCAAGTTCTAGTTTTAGGTAAAAAAAGTAAATTTCATCACCCTCTTTTTCTTCGAGTGATAACATCATAGATGGAGCATCTTGTTGATTAACTTTTATAGAGTTATCTTCTAGTGTTTTATTTATTTTTTCTTTTATTTCTGCAACTGTTTTTGCACTTATATAAGATATTTTATTTTGTACGTATGTAGTATTTGTTTTTTCTAAACCGCTAAGTGTCCAAAAGCCTGCACCATGTAGAGAATAAGTTAATAAAAATAATAATATATACTTCATTTATTTACCTTTATATGCAGTTTTTACAGACTCTAGTTTTTTCATAAAGTCTTTCTTCTTTATATAGCCTGCTGCTTCTGAAAACTTCTCCCCAGTATGTGGATTAATAAAAAATACCCTTGGTGTCATACTTGTTGAAAACTTTTCTGGAAAACTTTCCACATCATACTTTTTATCAACAACTAAAGTTATAACCTCTTTGTCTAGGTAACTCTTTATCATATCTGAACTAAGAGTTTTACGTTCAAATTTACGACACCACGGACAATAATCAGCACCTAGAACCATCATAATAGGTTTGTTACTTTTTTTAGCTTTATTTAGAGCTGTTTTATAGTCACGCTCAAAACCTTCACTTTTTGCATAATCATCTACATGCGCACCAAAAAGAGAAACACATATAAACAACAATATAAATAATTTTTTCATAAATCCACCTGTTTTTATTTTTAAAACGTTAAGTTCTACTTTACGTTTAATATTATAAACTACAACTCTTATATAAAAATTAAAAAGGCTTATAGTTGGAATACAAAATATCTGAGCTTGTTAGATTGACTAAAGTACCAAAATCAACCATTCTTTACTACATAAAAGAGGGACTTCTTCCAGAGGCTAAAAAACTAAAGTCTAATGTTCATAGATACAATGGAGAACATTTAGAACTCCTAAAATATATAAAATATATGAAAAATGAGATTGGAAGCTCAAATGAGCAAATCAAAGTAGCCCTTCAAAATAAAAATAGCTCAATTTCAAGTTCTTTTACTATGATAGCTCCACTTATGCAAACACTAATAAACATACCTCCAGACTCTAAACATTACACAAAAAAAGAATTTTTGGAAAAGTTTGGATTTAATGAAAACTTAGTTGATACTCTTTTAAAAGATGGAATACTTCTTCTTATAAGTGAGAATGACTACACTCAAAAAGAGGCATCTGTTGTTAAAATGGTTGAAAACTTTAAAAAGGTTGGTGTTGAATATGATCTTATAAAAGCTTATGTTTATCATGCAAAAGAGCTTTCACAGCTTGAACAACAGATGCAACAAAAATTATGTGATATCAGGAAAGATGAAAACTTTTCTACTTTATGGAAGATTATGTTTGATTCATTGTTTAACGCTAAAGAGTATATCTTTAGTCGTTATACTTATAAGGTTTTATATGAGACTATAAAAAAAGAGATCTCCTAAAAGTCATCATCAAAACTAAGACTACCTTTTGAGTAGTTAGTTACAGTACCTTCAAAAAAGTTGGTTTTTTGGTCATTAAACTTAGCAAAATCATCAACCCATTTTATAGGGTTTGTCACATTATAAAGCTTTTCAAATCCTACTGATTCAAGTCTATCATCTGCCAAATATTTTATATACTGTTCAACAATCTCATCTGTTAAACCTAAAATCTGACCTTGAGTTATATATTTTCCCCATTTAACTTCTAGATCAACAGCCTCTTTAAACATCTCTACAACTTCAGCTTTTAACTGATCAGTAAATAGATCAGCTCTTTCTTTTCTAAGTGTATTGATCAAGTTTTTAAACAGTGCCAGGTGTGTAACTTCATCACGTTGAATAAAGCGGATCATTTGTGCACTTCCTAACATTTTTCCAGAACGTGCAAGTGTGTATATATATGCAAATCCACTGTAAAAATAGATACCCTCTAAAATCTGGTTTGCAAAACATGCTTTTACAAAGTTGCTCTCGGTTGGATCTTTTGAAAGCTGATCATATGTACGAAATATTGCATCATTTTTAGTTTTTAACATCATATCTTGACGCCAAAGATCATAGATCTCTTCAGAGTTTGTAGATATAGAGTCAACCATAACTGCATATGACTGTGAATGTAATGCTTCTTCAAAAGATTGACGAACCATAATTAGGTTAATTTCTGGAGATGTTATATAAGGGTTTACGTTATCGATCAAATTATTAGTTTGAAGTGAATCCATAAATATAAGTTGAGAAAGTGCCTTATCATAGGCATCTTTTTCAGAATTTGTTAAGTTCTTATAGTCATTAACATCTTTAGTCATATCTACTTCTTTTGGGAACCAAGTGTTGTTTAACATAACCTCCCAAAGATTATAAGCCCATTGATATTTAATATCGTTTAACTCGAAGATACCTGTTGGATTTCCACCAAAAACTCTTCTATCATTAACATCTTCAGTAGATTCAGGATTATATATTTTTTTTCTATTCATAAAAATCTTCCTTATGACAAAAATTTTTTGTTAAATTTGTAAAAAGTTTATCATTATAACCGCCTTATTATTTGAATAAGCTTTACAAAAATATAAAGTTACGCATCTAACTATTTTAAGAATTTAAAGTTATTTGTTTATATAATTTTTTCTAATATTGTGATATACTATATGAGTTATAAACAGTTATAACTTTATATCAAAAAACTATCACAAAGGATTATATTATGGGTTTGTTTGCTGAAAAAGGAGTACCCCTAAGAGAGTATAACCTTTTAATAGACGAAAAAAAAGCTTTACAAAATGAAAATAAAGAACTTTTAGAAAAAATTAGATTATTGGAAGAACAAACTAAAAATTCAACTTCTCAAAGTAGTGTAGATAGTATTTCAGATAAACTAATGTCATCTCAAAACCTTCATTTAAAAGCAAATATTGTTGATATTCAAAGCAACCTTGCAGAATCTGTTGAGTCCTCAAAGCTAAGTGTAAGCAGATCAGAAGAGCTTGTTCAAAACATTGCAAGTGTTTCAAATAAAACAAAAGGGATAGTCTCTACACTTAATAAATTAAATGAATTATCAGATGAATCTGTACATACCGTTGAAGGTTTATCTTCTAGAACAGAAGAGATCACCGGTATATTAACACTTATAAAAGATATATCTGATCAAACCAATCTACTAGCTTTAAATGCTGCGATAGAGGCTGCCCGTGCGGGTGAACATGGTCGTGGATTTGCAGTTGTTGCAGATGAAGTTCGTAAACTTGCGGATAGAACCGATAAAGCTGTTTCTGAAATCAACATATCACTTCAATCTATGAAACAAGATGTTGATAGTATGAGCGAACAGTTTAAACATGTTCAAAACGGCGTAAACGATTCAAACTCTCTTATAAGTGAGCTTGACAGCTCTCTACAAGAAAACTCCAATGAGATTGAAAATACTTTCAAAGATATGCACTACACAACAGACAGAGTTTTTATGTCGCTTGCTAAACTAGACCATATTTTATGGAAAGTAAACACTTACTACTCAGCTGTAACGCAAAAAGAACAATTTAAATTTGTTGATCATAACAACTGCCGCTTAGGTAAATGGTACAACGAGGGTGAAGGAAAACAGAACTTCTCACATACTCAGCACTATAAAGATCTAGAAATTCCACACTCTGTTGTTCACAACGGTACTCACAAAGTTTTTGAACAAATTGAGAAAGAAAGTCCTGATGCAGATGCACTAAAAGCAGCCTTTGATGAGATGGAACGTGGAAGTGACGAAGTATTTAAAATACTTGATAAAATTCTTCACGATAAAGATTAAATTAACAAAAAAGTGATTATTTAAAAATTTCATACTAAAATAGTCCTTTATATTTGAGAAAGGAGATAGTATGAAAATTTTTATATTGTTCATACTGCTATTTAATACTATGCAAGCAATAGATCTAAAACCTTACCAAAAAAAAGCTGATTCACTAAGTGAATTGGAATACAACGTTATCGTAAATAAAGCTACCGAACATCCATATACTGGTATATATCTTGACAATAAAAAAAATGGTATATATAAATGTAAGCTATGTGGAACACCTCTTTATAAATCTGATGACAAATTTAACTCAAACTGTGGCTGGCCTAGCTTTGATGATGAGATAGACGGCGCTGTAAAAAGAGTCCCTGATGCAGATGGAAGACGTGTAGAAATTGTTTGTGCTACATGTGGCGGACACTTGGGGCATGTTTTTGAAGGTGAAGGGTTTACAAGCAAAAATACAAGACATTGTGTAAACTCAGTTTCAATCGAGTTTGAAGAGAGGGCAGCTGACCCAAACATAGCAAAAGCCTACTTTGCGGGTGGATGTTTTTGGGGTGTTGAGTATTACCTACAAAAACTAGATGGTGTAAAAGAGGTGATCTCTGGATTTATGGGCGGACATGTTAAAAACCCGACATATTATGAGGTAGTAAGAACAGACACTGGACACCTTGAAACTGTAGAAGTTATCTACGATAAATCTAAAGTATCATTTAAACAGTTAGCTAAAACCTTCTTTGAGATCCACGATCCGACACAAGCTAATGGACAGGGACCAGATATAGGTGCACAATACCTCTCAGCTGTATTTGTAAACAATGATCGTGAACGTGAAACTGTTAATGAGCTGATCAAAGAGTTAAAATCAAAAGGTTACGATGTAGTAACCATGGTAAAAGATGCTGAGGAGTTTTACGAAGCAGATGAATCACACCAAAACTACTACGATAAAAAAGGCTCACTTCCTTACTGCCACGGGTATACTAAGAGGTTTGACTAAACTGGCACTAGAAATGCTTGTAAAAAAGTATGATCAAATTTATACTTTTTTTACTGGCAAGCACCCTAGTTTTCGCGCATCCACACACATTTATAGATGTCTACCCAACCATAAAAAAGGAAAATCCTAAAACTATAAGCTTTAAATGGAAGTTAGATGATATGACATCATCTATCTTGATTATGGATCTTAACTCAAATATGGACGGAAAATTTGATGCTAAAGAGAATCGGTTTATTGAATATGAATATTTTAGTATGTTTAAGCCTTATGATTACTATACATTTATACATGTAAATGGCAAAAAACAACCCACTAATCCAAAAAACTTCAAAGCAAGTATTGAAGATAACAGGATCTGCTACTCATTTGAGATCACAATAGACGCAGATCTTAAAGATGTTTATATAGATTTTGGAGATCCTGACTTTTTCAGTGCACTAGTTTTAAAAAAAGAGTTTATAGATGCAAAAGGTATTAAAACAAAAGTAACAGGAGTTGATAATGAGTTTTACTATGGCTACAAGTTGGAGTTTAAATAATGTATGGTAGTTTTTTACAAACAATAACTGAGTGGCAATATTTTCTTAACAAGTTTATATCTTCAAATATCAGAGAGTTAAAAGATGATACATCACTTACAACCTCACTTGTGATCATAGGTATCGCTTTTATATATGGTGTTGTACATGCAGCAGGACCTGGTCATGGAAAAGCGTTAGTTGCTTTTTACTTCACTTCAAATAAAAGTGACTATAAAAAAGCTTTTAAAGTTGGTTACTTGATCTCTGTGTTTCATGCACTCTCAGCTTTGGTATTTACATTTGGAATATATTTTATAATTGAGAAGATGTTTAGAAGAAACTTTGCAGAGTTTTCAAACATAGCCATGAGTGTTAGTGCTGTTATGATCATACTTGTAGGACTTTACCTTTTGTATGAAGCATATAGTGGTAGAAAACACAAAGAGAAAAAAATACAAAAAACAAACAAAAGTGAATATGCAGTCTCTTTTAGTGCAGGTGTAGTACCATGCCCAGGTGTCATGACTATTGTACTTTTTTGTGTAGTTTTAGGTCAATATACAGTTGGAATATTATCTGCAGTTGCTATGAGCATAGGTATGGGTCTGACAATATCTTTAGCTGGAATATTTGCAATAGCTTTAAATAAAAAAGCTGGTGGATTTTTAAAATCTTATGGATTTGTTTTAGAGATGTTTGGTGCTATTTTAGTACTGCTACTTGGTAGCTTTTTGCTACTTTCGCAGTACTAATAAGTTAAGTCTTACTTTCTAGAAGCGCGTTTACGCTCATTTTCTGTAAGGTATTTTTTACGAATACGAATATTCTCAGGAGTAACTTCTAGAAGTTCATCATCTTCGATCCATTCTAATGCACGCTCTAGTGACATATCACGTGGCGGAACAAGTTTAATTGCATCATCAGCACCAGAACTACGTACATTTGACTGTTGTTTTCCTTTAATAGGGTTAACAGTTAAGTCATTATTTTTTGCATGCTCACCGATAATCATACCCTCGTAAACTTTTGTCTGAGGTTTAATATACATTACACCACGGTTTTGTAAATTAAAGATAGAATAAGCTAGTGCTTCACCGTTTTCACTTGATACTAAAGCACCGTATGAACGAGAGTCAACTTCGCCGCTAAACGGACGGTATTCAATGAATGAGTGATTCATTACACCCTCACCTTTAGTGTCAGTTAAGAACTGTCCACGGAAACCAATTAGTGAACGAGCAGGGATCTCAAACTCGATACGCTGGAAACCTTGACCCATTGGAACCATTGATTTCATTTCAGCTTTACGCTTACCAAGACGCTCAATTACAGTACCGCCTAGATCTTCAGGTACATCGATAACCAAGTGCTCAAACGGCTCACATTTAACACCCTCGATCTCTTTACGGATAACTTCTGGACGAGAAATACCGAACTCAAAACCTTCACGACGCATGTTCTCAGCTAAAACTGTAATTTGAAGCTCACCACGACCTGAAACTTTAAATTTACCCTCACCAACAACTTCGTACTTCATAGCAACGTTTGTATTCATCTCAGCTTCAAGTCTGTCTTTGATCTTGTTTGAAGTAACGTGTTTACCTTCTTGACCTGCAAGTGGAGAATCATTTACTGAAAATACAACAGTTAAAGTTGGCTCTTCGATGTGCATAGGATCTAGTGCAACTGGATTGTTAGGATCACAAATAGTATCTCCAACATCGATAGTCTCTAAACCAGCCATTGCAACGATGTCACCAGCTTCTGCTTCTTCTATTTCCATACGGTTAAGTCCATGGAAACCAATAAGTTTAGTAACACGACCTTTAACCATTTCACCGTCAGCCTTTGCAAGCATAACATTATCGCCTTTTTTGATTGTACCGTTAAAAATACGGCTAATACCGATTTTTCCTACATAGTTGTCATAATCAAGTGTAAAAACCTGAGCTTGAGCAGGATTATCTTTATCACCCTCAGGTTCCGGGATGTGTTCTAAGATAGTTTCAAATATACATTGAAAATCTCCACCCTCTTCATCCATATCTAATTTAGCAATACCATCACGAGCAGCTGCATAGATAACTGGGAAATCTTGTTGTTCATCAGTTGCATCCATATCAGCAAAAAGATCAAACATCTCATCGACTACACGATCAGGATCAGCTGATGGTTTGTCTATTTTGTTAATAACAACGATTGGTTTTTTACCCATCGCTAACATTTTTTTAACAACAAATTTTGTTTGTGGCATAACACCTTCGTATGCATCTACTAACACTAACACACCATCAACCATTTTTAAAACACGCTCAACTTCACCACCAAAATCGGCGTGACCCGGAGTATCTATGATGTTGATCTTATGATCTTTATATCTAATAGCTGTGTTTTTTGAAAGGATCGTAATCCCACGCTCTTTTTCTAAATCGTTACTATCCATAGCACGTTCATCATGTTGTTCATGATCCCCAAATGTACCAGACTGCTCTAACAGTCCATCAACCAATGTAGTTTTACCATGGTCAACGTGTGCGATAACAGCAATATTTCTAATATTTTGCATTGCAATGTTCCTGAGATAAATTTTTCGCGATTATACCCAAATAAATGTTATATTCTTGTAAAACAAATGGTATAATTACTTAAGAGACAACAAAATAAGCTTAAATCTTAATATATCTTTTCTCAGGATAAAAGTAGTAAATATGGTTAGTTATCCAAATAAATTAGAAATTATCTTTGATTATCTAATAAAAAATGGTATTAAACCAGTAATAGTAGGTGGCTATGTACGCGACTACTTTTTAAATAAAAAAAATAACAATAACAAATACTTAGTTAAAGATATAGATATAGATATAGAGTTATACAATGCTACATCTTTTGATCAGATCGAGTATATTTTAAAGAAGTTTGGTAATCCAAACATAATAGGTAAAAGCTTCGGAGTAATCAAACTAGATCTTGATGAAGTTGAAATTGATTTTTCACTTCCAAGAGTTGAAAATAAAATATCATCTGGGCACAAAGGCTTTAATGTATCTACCTATCCTAACCTTTCATACCTTGAAGCAAGTTCTAGAAGAGACTTCACTATAAACTCAATAGGATTTGATGTACTAAATAAAAAAATACTAGATCCACACAGCGGTTTAAAAGATTTAAAGAAAAAAAAGCTAAAAATTGTCAATGAAAAAACATTTGTTGAAGATCCACTAAGAATTTTAAGAGCTATGCAATTTTGTGCTAGATTTGAATTAGAACCGGATAATGACCTAATAAAAATAGCTTCAAATATGTGCAAGAAAGGGCTCTTAAATGAGCTAGCTCAAGAGAGAATATATGAAGAGTTTAAAAAACTTTTTATAAAATCTAAATATATATCTAAAGGTTTAAACTTTTTAAAAAATGTAGATGGGTTCCTATATTTTAATGAACTTAAAGAAATTAAAAATAGTTGGCAAGTTACACTTAGATATATTGATAATGTAAATAGAAATATTTTTGATGATAACACTAACATAACTATTTTGTTAGCAATCCTTAGCTATAAGATGGATCAAATAACTAAAGAGAGCTTTTTAAATAAGATTACTTCAAAAAATTCTATACTTAGAAGTATAGATCATATTCACCATGTAAACAAATATTTAGACAAAAACTTATCTGTTATAAAATACTCAATAGTAAAAGATCTTAATCTAAGTATTTTAATAGAATATCTACGTGCAAAAGAGTTCTCAAAAGAGACTTTAGATAAAGTAAAAAATATTAAACCCATTGTTCATGGTAGGGATCTTATAAAAATTGGCATGAAAAAATCTAAAGATTTTAAAGATTTTTTACAGTTGCTCTATGAATTGCAAATAAATAAGAACTTTAGTTAAGTGTACGCATCTTATCTGCTTGATCTGATTTAAAATTTATTTTATCTATAGTTAAACTAATCGATTTTTTTATCTTTTTTTCATAGATCTGTTTGTTTTCTTTGTCATACTTTTTTATTATATCTGTATATATTTCTAAGAAGTTTTGGACAAGTTCTAAAATATTTATACTGATCTTTTTGCTTCCCAAAATTAAAAGTATAAGATCAAATACTTTTTTCTTTTTAGAATCCATATCATCATCTCTTAAATAATAATGAGATGTATTTTTATTTATACCTTTAAGTTTATTTACTATTTCTGAGAGTCCATACTCGCTGAGTTTATATTCATCAAACTTTCCGTTTACATAAAGTCTCATCTCACCGAGATCCATTTTTTCGATTTTTTTTAATAGTTTTTCATTTTCTGATTCTTTTTTTGAATCTTTTACATTTCCTAACATAGAGTTAAATAAACCCATGACGAGACCTCTTTATATAGATAATTTACTAACTATTTTCTCACTTTTTCACTGTCTATCTCTACAACTGTATGGACATTTCCTCTTGGGTTATAATCGGCTATTAGTTTCATATATTTAGGTTTTAGTTTCTCATCTAAAAGGTCATAAATCTCATTAGCAGCACCTTCATGTGATATATGTTTACTCATAAATGAATTTATATATAACTTTATTGCCTTTAACTCAACAACCCATTCATTTGGTATATACTCTAAATATATAGTAGCAAAATCTGGATATCCACTTCTAGGACATAAAGACATAAACTCTGGAAGTGTGATCTTGATCAAATAATCTTTCTTATGCTCATTTGGCCAAATTTCAAAGTCCTTTTCAATATCAAACTCTTTTATCTCTTTTTCACCGTATTTCATTGCTTTTCCTTCATTTTAACTTTCATATGCAATTTCTAAATCAGAGAGATATTTTCCTTGTATATAGTCAACATCTTTATTTTTTATCATAGCATATGTTTTTTTATTTTCTATCATCTTTATCCAAATCTTAG
>Ga0193958_1000478_pt1 | contig 14881 bp, 13 predicted proteins | sample FB_1_MG_FD_140320 | JGI IMG/M metagenome (GOLD analysis project Ga0193958, IMG submission 140320) | Microbial mat bacterial communities from the Broadkill River, Lewes, Delaware, United States - FB_1_MG | ecosystem: Environmental > Aquatic > Freshwater > River > Microbial mats | place: USA...
ACAAGCCCATGATATTTTCCCACCTTACAAAGCATGGAAAAAAGTCCAACAAGCTCTAAGTAAAATAATTCCAAAACCTGATTATATGAATTTCGCCCTACCCACTCGTGCCTATGAAAGCGACACCGCTATATTTGTACGCTGCCCTAATATCTATTCACTAACTTTTATGAAAAATTATATGGATAAAATAAACCCACATGTGGATAAAAACGTGCTGCTGTATTTGGGGTGAAAACTTACACTAGAATATGCGGGAATGAGAGGAAAATAGGGGGCAATAGCGAATGTATGCCCCCCTTTTGATTTATTAAACTTTGACGGTCATCTTTATCAAAGAAATATAAATCACTTAAGCTTCTTCAATGACTTCTTCAGTCGGGTTACTTTCTGTTGTAGAGTGCGCTTGTGCATCTACTACAGCTAAAGCACTTAAGTTGACCACACCACGCGTTGTCACGGTACGGCTTAAGATATGAATGGGTTTATCCATTCCTAATAAGATAGGCCCAACAGAAACCCCACCCCCTAATACTTTTAAGGCATTATAGGTGATATTTGCGGCATCTAAATTAGGCAGAATTAATAAATTCGCTTCACCTTTTAAATGAGTTTTAGGGTATAAACGATAACGGATATCTTCACGTAAAGCAGAATCCATCTGCATTTCACCATCACACTCTAAATCAGGCATGTTAGTGTGAATGATTTCTAAAGCATCACGTAATTTTTGGGCAGAAGGCGTATCTGCACTACCAAAGTTAGAATGGGATACTAAGGCAACTTTAGGGGTTAAACCAAAACGCATCACTTCTTTCGCTGCTAACATGGTGATTTCTGCAAGTTGTACTGCATCAGGCTCATAGTTAACGTAAGCATCTGCAATAAAATAGGTTCCTTCATCAAGGATTAATAATTGCATTGCGGCTGGGCAAGATACTTCATCACGTAAACCAACAATATCCATTGTATGGCGTAAGTGATCTTGATACGTTCCTACAGGACCTGCTACTAAGGCATCAGCATGACCATTACGTAATAACATAGAGGCTAAGACGGTGGTATTGTTGCGAATGACCATATCCGCTTCAGCAGGCCATACCCCTTTACGCCCCATAAGCTCATGATATTCTTCAGCTAAATCTTTTGCACCTTTGTAACTTTGTGGATCAATCAGCTCAAAATCAACATCAGGGCGAATATTTAAACGCAGTTGTTTGATGCGTTCGCTGACAACTTTGTGACGACCGATAACAATTGGCTCAATACACCCTTCGTTTAATAACACTTGTACCGCACGTAAAACACGTGGGTCTTCTCCATCAGAGTAAATTAAACGTTGTGGCTGTTCTTTAGCACGGTTAAACACCCCTTTCATGACGTTTGCAGAACGGAACATGAATTGTGATAACCATTCATTATACACATCAAAGTCTTTAATCGGCTTGGTGGCAACCCCTGTATCCATCGCTGCTTTGGCTACTGCAGGCGGAATGACTGTGATAAGACGTGGATCAAAAGGTTTAGGAATGATGTATTCCGCACCAAAACTCAGTTCATGCCCACCATAGGCACTGGCTAATACTTCTGTGGCATCAGCACTGGCAATATCTGTTTTATCATGACGAACTAAATCAGCAATAGCGTATACACATGCATACTGCATTTCACGGTTAATTTGTGTTGCCCCAACATCCATCGCACCACGGAAGATGAATGGGAAACATAACACATTATTCACTTGGTTAGGGTAGTCAGAACGCCCTGTAGCAATAATAGCTTTGGGACGAACCTTACGGGCTTCTTCAGGTAAAATTTCAGGGACAGGGTTGGCTAACGCAAAAATAAGCGGTTGCTCTACCATATTTTCCATCATTTCAGGTTTTAATACACCCGCTGCAGATAAACCAAGGAACATATCTGCCCCATTTAAGGCTTCTGCTAAAGTATCATGTTCTGTTTGGGCTAAATAACGCTTTTTATGATCATCTAAAGCAGCTTGATCACGGCGTTGGTTAATAATCCCTCGTGCATCGGCAACAATGATATTTTCTTGTTTTGCCCCTAAACCGATTAATAAATCTAAACATGCAATTGCCGCTGCCCCAGCTCCTGAGGTGACAATTTTAATGTCTTCAATTTTTTTATCAACAAGACGTAAGGCATTAATAACGGCTGCCCCAACACAAATCGCTGTACCATGTTGATCATCATGAAATACAGGAATGTTTAAGCGTTCTTTAAGGGCTTTTTCAATATAGAAACATTCAGGTGATTTAATGTCTTCTAAGTTGATTGCCCCAAATGTAGGCTCTAAACTAGCAATAATTTCAATTAGTTTTTCAGGATCTTTCTCATCGATTTCAATATCGAAGACATCAATTCCTGCAAACTTTTTGAATAAAACAGCTTTCCCTTCCATCACAGGTTTAGATGCTAAAGGACCAATATCCCCTAGACCTAATACCGCTGTACCGTTAGAAATAACCCCAACAAGGTTACCTTTTGAGGTCATGGAGAAAACTTCTTTTGGATCACGCACAATCTCACGACATGCTGCTGCAACCCCTGGGGAATATGCCAACGCTAAATCACGTTGGTTTGCCAGTGGTTTTGTCGCCTGAATCGCTAATTTCCCTGGTTGTGGGTAGCGGTGGTAATGCAGTGCCCCTTCGCGTAACTCATCAGACATGTGTCTTGTCCTTTTCTCTCTTCAATTTATATAATGTCATTAAAAATGCAGTGTTTTATAATACCTGTATGCTAGCTTTATTTTATTATCTTCATGGCTTTCTATCACCAAGCTATGCCATACAGGATCTTTTAATATGTTAATATTTCCAATTTTGGATTAAACAATACTGATATTAACATTATTAATACTAATTATTATTCGTACTATTTTGTGCGAGTTTTTTTAACCATATTTGTGCAGCACGATGCTGACTAGAATGTGCCAATATTTGTTTAAATGCACGATGTGCTTCATCATACTTATTTAGCTGATAAGCAGTGGTACCTAATAAAAATAATGTATTTACTTGAGGGCTTAATGTAGTGTTAACACTACGTTGTAAATGTTTATAAGCAAGCTGCCACTGTTGTTTTTTGGCAAGTAAAAAACCAAGGTAGGCATCAATTATGCTGTCTGTTTTGATTGCTGCGGCCTCTTGTAAAGATACAAGGGCTTTATCATCATGATTCATCGCTAACCAAAGTTCAGCTAGTTTTTTGCTATTTTCTGCATTTTTCTCAATCACTCCTTGCTGGAGTGCTTTTTCTAATAACAACGCAGCACGCTGTGGAATACCCTGTTTTTGGTATAGATGAATAAGGAAAAATAATTCTTTTTCTTGCTCTAATAAACCTTGTTTATAGGCAAGTTCTGTTGTGGCTAATGCATTGTTAGGTTGCTGAAGTGTTAAATAAAGCTGAGCAATATGTTGCCAATATTGGCGTTTGTATACAGGGTTTTTTAGCAGCGTTTTAAGGGCTGCCTGATGATTATTTGTTTTTTGATAGCAGCTCATCAATAACTGCTGCCATTCTTGAGACATCTGTGTGGGCGAAATCTTTTTTAGGTAAGAAATAGCCGTTTTATAATGGTGTTGCTGATAGGCAATAAAAGCACCCCGTGCATACTGATTTGCACTTGGACGAGAGGCTGATTTCAGCCATTTTTTAAATTGTTTTAATGCAGGTGTAAATTTTTTTTCCTGTGTATAAAGCTGTACTAAATTATAGCGTAAGCTTTGGCTTATTTTTTTAGGTAAGGCATTTTTTTTTAATGCTAACTCAAATGCTTCACGGGCTTTTTTATAATTTTTTTTCGCTAAATAAGCATAAGCAAGTTGATTATAAATAACAGCTTGCGCATAACGATTACGAGAGTTTTTTTTAAGCTCTTGTTTAAATTGATTAATTGCTTTAGTGATTTGATTTTTTTTAACTAAGGTTTGAATTGTCGCTAGTTTTTTATGTAATACAGGTGAAAGCGTGGCAGCATGAGTGCAATACGGCACTATAAATAAAAAAATAAGTAAAGAGTTGCGCACAATAGTTAACATCAGTGTTCTAAACGAAAATGATAGGTACGTCTAGCACGTACACTTGATTTTAATGAACGATAACGCGATTTTTTTAAAGCTTGCAAGACAACCTTTTCAAAATAACGAATATTTTCCCCTGAAATAATGGCAATATCCTTTATTGTACCTGAAGGTAAAATAGTAAATTCCACATTGATATGCCCTGTTATACCTCGCTTTTGTGCACGTCGTGGGTACGTTGGGGTAATATTCACCATAGATTTAAACTGTTTAGCATCATGTATTTTTGCTAAAGGTTTTTTTTGTTGTTGTTTTTCAACTTTTGCTAAGACTTTATTAAGACTTTGGGCACTTAAATCTATTTTTTTCTGAGGTGTTGCAACCACAACTTTTTTAGGGGGAGAATCCTGCCTTTTTTTAACAGGGGGTTTTTGCTTTTTTTGTGTACGCCTAACCTGCCCTAAATAAGCACTGCCTACTATTTCCAAAGGTATTTCAACAGAAGGATTAAGAGAGGGTATCTCCATTTCTAATGGAGGGGGTGCAGTTAAAATAGGTGGAGGAGGAGCGATAGGGTCTGGTGTCACAGGGGGAGAGAGTGTTGTATCAACAGGGGGAATAATCTTAGGTTGGGGAGATAACAACGGCGGTGTGACAGCGGCAATACGCATGATTTTTTTCTCAAGCACAGGCGGTTTTTCTGTTTTTGCAAGCAGCTGCTGCATCGCTAAAAATAATGCCACATTAACAGTCACTGCTACAAAAATAGCCAATCCCCATTGTAGCATATTTTTTACTCACCCTGTGCTGCAATCGATACATCTTCAATACCTGCTAGACGTATTTGATCAATAACTTCAATTAATAATCCTGTTTTTGTATGTTTGTCAGCAATGACTATGACGCTTCCTTCAGGGTTTTCTGCATGACGCTGTGACAACATTGCCCGTAAATGACGTATATCGACAGGCTGTTTATCCAACCACACTCCTTTTTGTTTATCTATACTAACACTGATATTAACCCGTTCTTGCGCTTCTGCTGTTTGCGCGCTTGGACGCTCTACTTCAACACCTGCCTCTTGGGTGAAGGAGGCTGTGACAATAAAAAATATGAGCATAATAAACACCATATCTAACATTGGTGTTAAATTAATATCAATACCTTTTGCTTCAGTATCTGTATGGGAACGGCGCATGGTTGCTGTATCAGTAAAAGGGAAAAAAGAGCACAAGGGCGTTAGTTTAGCGGAAAAATGATATTTTATTAACACTTTATTTTATATTTATTTATAATAAAGCCAATATAAAATAATAGTTATTTGTATAATAACAAATCAAGCAACTACTTTTTAATTGAAAGTCATTTTTTACTATAAAAAAATTATTCTTTTACAGTAACTTAATAATCCTTAATGTTATCACAAGAAGGTGAAAGCTGTTTAACAAGTTCAGCTTGTATTTGATAGGCATTTTCTTCAGAAAAAAGTGGGTTTTTCTTTTCTTCATGACTACGATACTGTATACAAAAATACCACAATTTAGTGTAGGCTTTTGTATAGGCTTTTTCAGCAGTACATACTTTTTTACAAATAAAATTGAATTTTAAAAAATGATACAGAAAGTGCCACATTTTTACACTTAGGCAGCTTTCTTCATAATCTTTTAATAATTTTACATAATCACTTTGAGATTGCGCCTCGATTTGATACATAATATGTTCAAAAGGCAAGGCGTGCAGGTTTTGCTGAGTAACAAGCATCACATAGGGAGATGTTGGATAGTATTTACTAGACATTGCTCACTCTCTTTATCGCATGATCGTGACAAATAGAAATATAGGTTTCTATACTTATAATGATATATGCGAAAATAAGAAAAAACCATGATTTAATTCAAACATTTTGTAACAACCTTGTAACCAAAATTGTTTTACAAAGGGGTAGTTTGTTAAATGAGTAAAGAAAAGCTCTTAATCGTTGAAGATGATGTGGATTTTAGACAAACACTTGCCGATTATTTACGTCATCAAGGTTTTGAGGTCTATATTGTTGGTGATGGTAATGAAATGGATAAGTTTCTCAGTACAAGCACGGCTGATTTAATCTTACTTGATTTAGGTTTACCGGGAGAACACGGTTTATCTATTGCTAAACGTTTACGAACAGCAAATAAAAATCAAGCTATCATTATGCTCTCAGCTTCAGGTGATGAAGTTGATCGGGTTGTTGGCTTAGAAATCGGTGCGGATGATTATCTTCCTAAGCCTGCTAGTTTGCGAGAAGTATTGGCACGAGTACGTGCTGTGTTACGTCGTCGAGTGGTACTTGATACTCCTCCTACAACAACTGTCAGCATGACACCTGTTTCCCAGCAAGAAAACTTAATTACCTATACTTTTGGTAATTGTGAACTTAATACTGGCACACATCGTTTATTGAAAAATAATGAAGAAGTGACTTTGCGTAGTTCTGAGTTTGGTTTATTAATGGTATTTGTCACACACCCTAATCAAGTGTTAAGCCGTGATCGCTTAATGACTTTAGTACGAGGCTATGAGCCGGGCCCTTATGATCGAAGTATTGATGTACGGGTGAGCCGTTTACGCTCTAAAATTGAAGATGACCCAAGTTCTCCCAGTTATATTCGGACTATTCGTGGGGAAGGTTATTTATTTTCTGAAGCGGTGATGGAGTTAACTTCTTGTTAACAATATAGGGTGTAAAGTCTCTTTATTTAGCTTTATTTTGATAAGCGCAGCAATAATACTGCGCTTACAATAAGGTATATTGCTTACATTTTTTCTTGTAAGTAGTTTTCAATCCCTACGTTGCTAATTAGATTAAGCTGGGTTTCTAACCAATCAATGTGTTCTTCTTCACTTTCTAAAATATCTTCTAACATATCACGGGTGACATAATCCTTGCATGATTCACAATAAGCAATGGCAGCACGTAAATCTTCTACAGCATCCATTTCTAGCTGTAAATCACAAGCTAACATTTCTTGTGTATTTTCCCCTATTCTCAATTTACCTAAATCTTGTAAGTTAGGTAGACCTTCTAAGAAAAGAATTCGCTCAATAATGGTATCTGCATGTTTCATCTCATCAATAGATTCATGATATTCATGCTTATTTAATGCAGTTAAGCCCCAATTTTTGTACATACGTGCATGTAAAAAATATTGGTTAATAGCGGTTAATTCATTCATTAAAATAGTATTTAAATGTGAAAGAACTTGTGCATCACCTTTCATAGCTAGACCCTTTAATATTGCTTGAAAATAGTTTGTATTAAGGTATATGAACTTATGTCATATTAGATGACTTTAATAAATATTAGCTATGTATTATTTCAATACTAAAATATATTAAAGCGGCTCATCTTGTCTAAGAATAATTGAGTTTTGTCGCTTGTCAACTTAAAAAATTACCTGTTATTTATTATTCATAATAAAATCAATCGATTATATTTTATTATTAGCTATTTAGTGGATAGTCTATACTAAAAATAATGAATACTAAAATAATAGTGAGAATATTATATGATGAAGTCTGAAAATACAGAGATAAAACATTCTCTTACAAAAAAAACATTAATTAGTATGGGAATACGTATTGCATTAATTATTATCGTTACTGCAATTATAAGTTATTTACATGTTATTGATATTTTAAAAGATAATACAGTTGTACAGTTAGATAAATATATTGTTGAGCGTGGACAAAAAGAAAGCCAAGCATTTGTACTCTCTGAAAAAAATCAAACTATTTTAAAAACAGCATTTTTAGAACGTTTAGCTTATTTGGGTAATACGGATCCTGTACAACGTTTTGAACAATTATATCAATCATTAGAGGATGGTACTGTACGTACAGATCCTAAATATTTTAAAGGCATTCAAATTGATGAGCAGGGTATTATCTCTAAAGATATATCAGGGTTTATTGGAAAAGGGGTAGATATTGATGCTGATTTACGTCGACGCGCTGTGGCAGCTTATGATTTGATGTATCAATATGGGCGAGCATGGTCTTCATGGGATGACTTGTTTATTAATCTATATATTAGTTTTCCTGAAAATGGGGTAGTGGTTTATTTCAAAGACACTGCGTGGGGCTTAACATCTCCCGCTGATATGGATATTACCCAAGAAGAATGGGGGAAAATTGCTAATCCAATATTAAATCCTGAACGTGAAACTGTCTGGACATCTGTTTACTTTGATAGTGTTGCACAGGTATGGATGGTGTCATGTGCCACCCCTATTTATAATGGTAATCGACATATTGCAACAATAGGGCATGATATTTCACTGGCTACTTTTTTTGAGCGTACTGTTAATGACCGTTTACAAGATACCTATAATGTTGTCTTGAATAAGAGAAATGGTATGGTCATTACCCACCCTGATTTAATGGCAGATATTAAAGCTGCACAAGGAAAGCTACATGTTTCTAATACAAATAAAAATTTAATGGATTTGTATCAACATCTTTCTGAGTCTAACACAAAACATGCTGTGATTAATGATGAAACACACAAACGTTATATTGCAATGGTTGATATTACAGGAACAGACTGGGCTTTTTTAACTATTTACCCTCAAAAATTACTTGCCTCTGCTGCCTTAAATACAGCTAGCTTTATTTTATTGCTGGGTATTATTTCCTTAATTATTGAAGTTTCTATGTTGGCGTTGGTTTTGTATCGACAAGTATCAAATCCACTTAATCATTTATTAACAGCAACTCAAACCATTACTCACGGGGCATTTAATGTTCATTTAGATATCGATCGTGAAGATGAACTGGGGCAGCTAGCCCGAGCCTTTAATCATATGTCAGAAACTTTAAAATCCTCTTTTGATCAATTAGAGGCAAATGTGAAAGAGCGTACTCAACAGTTAGAACAAGCAAATATTGAAATTAGCCAACTTAATGGGCAGTTAAAAGAAGAAAATATACGTATGGGGGCTGAACTGCATGTAACCCGTCAATTACAGCAAATGTTATTACCTAAAGAAGCAGAGCTTAATGCGATTGATGAATTGGATATTTCGGGATTTATGGAGCCTGCCAGTGAGATTGGGGGAGATTATTATGATGTGTTGCAACAGGGTAAACATATCAAAATAGGGATTGGTGATGTGACAGGGCATGGCTTAGAAAGTGGTGTGTTAATGTTAATGGTACAAACTGCTGTACGTACATTATTAATTAATAACTTAAATCATCCTGAAGAATTTCTGAGCGTATTAAATAATACGTTATATAAAAATATTCAGCGTATTGATTCTGATAAGAGTTTAAGCCTTTCTTTAATTGACTATAAAGAGGGGAGTTTATCTTTAAGTGGGCAACATGAAGAGGTATTATTAGTCAGTGCAGCAGGAGAAATTAAACGTATTGATACTATTGATTTAGGGTTTCCTATTGGTTTAGAGGCAGATATTAGTGAGTTTGTTGATCAGCATCAGGTAGATCTTAATTTAGGTGATGGTTTAGTTTTATATACAGATGGGATTACAGAGTCTGAAAATCAAACAGGAGAATATTATGGTATTGAGCGGCTTTGTGAAGTAATTAGCCAGACATGGGAAAATAACACTGCTAAAGCTATTCAAGAGGCAATCATTAGTGATGTTTATGAGCATATTAATGATCATCATATTTATGATGATATTACTTTATTAGTGGTGAAGAAAAAAGTATAAAATTAAAAGTACCATGTTAAGAAAATAAGAATAACTGCATTTAGAAAATCATTGTTTTGTATTGGTAATATTATTAGTTCAAATATTTATATATCTTTTTTCTCTAATTGTTTAGATTTTTCTTCTTCTATTTTATTTGCTTGTTCCATATATATGGTAATAATGAAAATTATAAAAATAATAAATATTAGGAAAACAAGGGTGTAGTTTAAATAATATTTGATTTTAATGGGAAGGTTATAATCTTCTGCAAACCTTATGACTATAAAATAGCAGCAACAGAAAATTATAAAATAAAGATTTAAACGATTAAAGCTATCATAAGCTTTTTGTAAAATTTTCATTTTATAAGACCAAAAGGTGATATTTTAAGGAATAAATTTAGTGATTAAAAATGATCAAATATAAATACTAAGTATAAATGCCAGTACAAGCATATTTGACATATGATTGGCATTCTCATTTATTTTTTTATAGTGATAGCGATGGCTTAAATCCATAATAATTAATGTTGATACAAATGGCATAATTAGTATACGAGGTATAAACTCATCAATAGTATAAGTCGCAAAACTTCCCAAAGCAGTTAACAATACATAAGCAATAATGCTGGTAACTTCTAATGTAGTTAGTGGCTTTGTGTTCATTTATTTCTACTCTATATTTATATTTTCATTACATAAATAATTAAATAACTCGTAGATAGTGCAGAAATAATATCAAATATCACTTCTTTATTTCCATCCCCTCTAGACTCTTTAACATCTATATTAACCATTATTTTAAAAACCTCTTTTCCTGTTGTAAGCTTATATCTTTTTTTAAGATTTTTGATAATTTTTGGTATATCAAGATAAAGAGGAAGAGCTAAAATAATGAAAAAGCTAAATAGAAAAACAATACCATTGAGTGAAAAGTTTTCTAGATGACGGTGTAAGAAAGAAATCAGAGCACTAAAAAGGTAAATAACCCCTATTCCTAAACTGATGTAATAAGGGGCATCAGAGTTTCGTTTTTTATAAGTAAAACCTTCTTCTAAGTGTATATAACTGATAAACACCAAAAACAGCTGGATAAAATGTATTGTATATAAAAATTCTAAGATAGTATCCATTTTTATATTATACATATTTTCATATGGAATATAGAAGTAATTTAAGAAAGCTCTAACTTTATTCAGGTAGTTGCTTATTTATCAAGAAAGCAACAAATTATTTTTTATCTTGACTTTAAAATTAAATAACACTGTTTTATTAAATATTAAAAATATTTAACACATTAAGGAATTTTATATTAAATCTATTTAAATATAATATTTACTAAATATTAAATACTATTAAAATACTTAAGTATCTTAGCTAAAATACATCAAATATATTAACCCTATTAACTATTTACTTGCATACATAGTCTATACTAAGTACATTAAGTCAATATAAAAAATTCATTAGGATTAATAATATTGTGAGCTTTAAAAAAATAGATATAGAACAGTCCATTACAAAGAAAACATTATTAAGTATGGGGGGGCGTATCACATTAATTATTATTATCACGGCTATTATAAGTTATTTACATATTGTTGGTATTTTAGAAGATAATACTGTTGAACAATTAGATAAATATATTGTTGAACGAAGTGAAAAAGAAAGCCAAACATTTGTCCTATCTGAAAAAAATCAACATATTTTGCGTGCTGCTTTTTTGGAGCGGTTGACTCATTTGGGTAATACAGATCCTATTGAACGTTTTGAAGAATTATATGAGCAGCATGACGATGGTACTGTTCGTATGCGAGCTAAGTACTTTCATGGAATACAAGTAGAAGAACAGGGTATTGTATCTAAAGGTATCTCAAGTTTTATTGGAAAAGGAGTAGAAATTAATGCGGATTTACGGCGGCGTGCTGTCATTGCCTATGACTTAATGTACCAATATGGGCGTGCATGGTCTTCATGGGATCATTTATTTATTAATTTATATATTAGTTTCCCTGAAGAAAATGGAATTATTATGTATTATGAAGATGCACCATGGGGATTAACCGCACCCACTGATCTAGACTCAAGCCAAGAAGAATGGGGAAAAGTAGCCAATTCTGATGTAAACCCTGAACGTGAAACAGTGTGGACATCTGTTTATTTTGACAGTATTGCACAAGTTTGGATGGTTTCCTGTGCTACGCCCATCTATGTTAATAATAGACATATTGCCACAATTGGACATGATATTAAGTTAGATACATTCTTTAAGCGTACTGTAAATGATCGTTTAGAAGATACTTATAATATGGTATTAAGTAAAGATGGGACCGTGATTGTACACCCTGATTTAAAAGAAAAAATTAAAGCAACACATGGGCACCTACATGTTTCTAATGCAAATAAAGATTTAGTTGATTTATACCGCCATCTGACTGAATCAACAGCAACACATAGTATTATCGATGATGATAGTCACTATCGTTATATTGCTATGGCAAATATTACAGGGACAGATTGGACATTTTTTACTATTTATCCAAAAAAATTGCTGGCTGCTGATGCCTTTAGTGCTGTGAGCTTTATTTTCTTATTAGGGGTTATCTCTTTAATTATTGAAGTGGCTATGCTGGCTTTAGTGTTATATCGACAAGTTTCTACCCCACTCAATCATTTATTAACTGCAACACGAAGTGTGACCGAGGGAGCATTTGATGTGCAATTACATTTAGATGTCTCACGCAAGGATGAATTAGGTCAATTAGCGCGTGCCTTTAATCATATGTCAAATACTTTAAAATCCTCTTTTGATCAGTTAGAAGCTAATGTTAAGGAACGTACCCAACAGTTGGAAGAAGCTAATTTAGAAATTAGTCAGCTTAACGGACAGTTAAAAGAAGAAAATGTACGTATGGGGGCGGAGCTGCATGTTACTCGCCAATTACAACAAATGTTACTCCCCAAAGAATCAGAGTTAAATGCTATTCATGATCTTGATATTTCTGGGTTTATGGAACCTGCCAATGAAATTGGGGGAGATTATTATGATGTGTTACAACAAGGTAAGCATATCAAAATAGGCATTGGTGATGTGACAGGGCATGGTTTAGAAAGTGGGGTATTGATGCTAATGGTACAAACTGCTGTACGTACATTATTGATCAATAATTTAAACCATCCTGAAGAGTTTTTGAGTGTATTAAATAATACCTTATATAAAAATATCCAGCGGATTGATTCAGATAAGAGTTTAAGCCTTTCTTTAATTGATTATAAAGAAGGTAGCTTATCTTTAAGTGGACAACATGAAGAGGTTTTGCTAGTCAGTGCAACAGGAAAAATTAAGCGCATTGATACCATTGACTTAGGTTTTCCTATTGGTTTAGAAGCAGATATTAGTGAGTTTGTTGATCAACATCAGGTAGATCTTAATTTGGGTGATGGTTTAGTTTTATATACTGATGGGATTACTGAGTCAGAAAATAAAACAGGTGATTATTACGGTATTGAGCGACTATGTGAAGTCATTAGTGGTATATGGGAAAATAACTCAGCCAAAACAATTCAAGAGGCAATCATTAGTGATGTGTATGCTCATATCAGTGATCACCGTGTTTATGATGACATTACCTTATTAGTGATAAAGAAAAAGGTATAATTATTATGTTTTATGTCAACAATGGTTTTTAGCAAAAGAAATTATGAATCCCTATAAGAGCTTATAAGCTATTGAGATAACCAATTAGAGCATTCAACTCATAAATTATTAGATCAATTGTCTGTAGGAAACCCAATAAAAACTACCGTACCTTGACCTATTGGGGGTCTCCTATATTTAAAAAATCTATGTTTTTTCTCATTCTAAATAGCTTATTTTTCCCCCTTAAACTTCTGCCATAAGTGATTTTCAATCCGATCAATACGGGGCGGAATAACTTGTGTGTGAATCAACTTATCAACAATAGAAAGAGGGGGGTAAATAGCCAGATTTTTTAATAAGTTTTCTGCCATAAATGGGGCGGCAGCTTTATTAATATTCGGATAAGCAACATAAGTACTGATTTCAGCAATAATGTCAGGGCGTAAAATAAAATTGATAAATTTATGTGCATTGGCTTTATTTTTAGCATTACTTGGAATTGCCATCCCATCAAAGGCAATAATACTGCCTTCTTGAGGAATGATGTAGCGCAAAGGTGTTTCCCCTTCCAACACGGTATCAACGACCTGTAAAATATCTCCTGACCAATTGATCACAATACATAACTTTCCTGCTTTAAACTCTTTAATTGACTCATAATCTTTAATGTATTTAATATGAGGGCGCAAGGCTTGTAAAAATGGAAAGGCAATTTCTGTATAATCTTCTTGATATAAACTATAGGGATTTTTACCTGATAAATGTAATGTAATCGCCATTATATCATTGCGAGAATCTAGCATACCAATCCCACATTGGCTAAGACGTTCTAAATTAGCAGGCTCAAAAATACTCTGCCACCCCTCAATAACAGCTCCTTGCCCAAGTACTTTCTGAATTTGTGTCACATTATAACCAATACCTAAAGTTCCCCATAAATAGGGGATGAGGAATTGCTGGTTCACATCTGCCCAGATAAATTTTTTATAAATATTAGGATCTAAATTTTTATAATTAGGCAGTAATTTTTTATTCAATGGGGCTAATTTCATTGACCGAGCAAGACGACTTAAAAAGGAATCATAAGAAAAAACAATATCATAATTGTGTTTATTTTTTAATAAAATCTGCTCTGCTTCTTCTAGATCTTCAAAGGTATCATAAATTACATCAATACCTGTTTCTTGCTCAAACTTCTTAATTGTGTCAGGAGCAATATAATCTAACCAATTATAGATATGCACAGTATTGTTAGTTTGTGCATAAACAGAACTAACTACAAAAGAAAGTAGAGTAATACAAAAAAATGAACGCATATTTATTGCGGCTAACATCATGGTAATTCAATATAATGAAAGTGAGAAATGTATGATAAACCCTGTCCAGATTGATAACGACAATTATATTGAGTATTCTTATAATATTTTTTAAAGTATAAATTAGGGTGTATAAATGTTAAAAGTAAATTATAAAAAATGGCATCAAACTCCAAAT